>ERZ889078.1086-NODE-1086-length-22450-cov-11.397812_pt1 | contig 22450 bp, 11 predicted proteins | sample MGYA00521266_ERZ889078 | MGnify/ENA primary metagenome ERZ889078 (study PRJEB32303, sample SAMEA104408618) | aquatic metagenome | biome: Brackish water; feature: Pelagic; material: water | place: Baltic Sea | collected 2014-06-16T06:34:00 | depth 76,534 m ...
GATCGAGGCAGTGGGGTTGTAGGTCTGCAAAGATAGATGCTGACCTGCCCCCGTTTTCCGTACAACTAACAAGGTGACGGTCGGCCCAAGGTTTGTGCCCTGGAATCGAAATGTACCTCCCCGGTGATTCAAGTTAGTATCTTGTCATGCCTAATGTGCTTGACCTGCCAGAAAAAGAACTTGTGCAATGCCTTGCCAGTGGCGATGAAAAAATATGGAGTGATTTCTGTGCAGAAATCCTCCCAAGAGCGAAGGCGCAAGTGCGCCAAAAGTATGGCGCAGGAAGCGATCAGATATTTGAAGACATTCTGCAACAAGCGATTGAAGTCCTTTGGACTGGCTTGTCCAACGGCCAGCGCCCCAACAGTCTCATCCGCTATTTTTTTGGGATTATCCGAAATCTAAGTAAGAGGTCTGTGAGTAAAGAAAATATTCGTAAGGAAAAACCACTTCCAGGGTTAAATTCGGAAGCCCCGGCAGCAGTCAATAGGCCAGTGTCGCTTGTGGCAAGCGACGAAGACTCCAAGATTTTAAGAAGAAGGTGCAGGGACCTCATTGAAAGGTTGCTCGCCAAGCATTATTTGGCGTTAAAGGAGGAGAATGCAAGCCGAGGCCTCCCTCCGGCCCGTTTTCTCGTGGTCGTGGAAGTTTGGTTGCGTGGCGGTGGGGATGACATTTCCCTGATTAGGGAGACTCTCGGATTAAGCCCCGTGGAAGCCACGCGCTTGAGGGAAAAAGCTCGTGAGGAGTTTGGTCCCGCACTTTCTCCATCCTCCGCTCCTTCGGCGGACCGTGTGGATTTCTTAAAGGAAGGGTGGGCGGAGAAGTTGGGCGCATGTCCACTTGCTCTTCCTCGGGAGAACGAAGTCCATTTTTCTCACAGAACGGATTTCAGGAAGTTAGTGGAGCTCCATCGCGTAATCGGTTGTGAAGTTTGTTCCACGTGCGCTCCGATGTCAGAGGCCCAGGAGAACGTAGCAAACAGGGCGATTCGGAACTCTCTCGCCGGATAGATTTGGATTTAAGATTTTTCTATTTCAGGCCATGGTGAAATATTTTCAAAAAATAGTGAAAATCTGGCCTGAGACCTGCACTCCCTTATGAACCCACTTCTGGCTTGTCCGAGGTGATCCCCATACGTCGGAAAAAAAAGGAGAATACTCATGAAAAAAGCACTTTTAGGACTCGCTGCTCTCTGCGCTATTGGCGCACTACTTTTTGGTCGCGACCTGCCTTCCATTGCAGGTACAGCGCTTATGAACACTAGGGAGTCCGCCGAGGATTTCCTAGGACTCGAATTCCAGGTTGATCGGGTACGGCAAACTCTCCAGGGTTCAAACCAGGAGATGAAAGAACAGCAAAGGCTGGTTGCTGAACTTCGAGTCTCGATTCAGGATTTGGAGGTAGAAATCCAGCAGCTCGAATCCAAAGAGGGCGGCCACCGAGCTCAAGTTCAGCGCCTAGTGGAGCTGTTTGAGCAGTCTGGTAATGGAGCTAGGGACATCCGCATTGATGGTGAATCTGGAGATGTCAAGTCAGGTGTCGAGGTGGAGCAAGCCCTTCAATCCCAGGTGGCAAGCCTTCAGGGCGTGCAGAAGGCCCTGGAAATGCGTCGGGCCGTCTTAGCGGAGTACAAGTTGAGTTTCTCAAAAGGCCTGGCCTTTGTTGGGCAACAGAAGCAGAGAAAAGATGAGCTTCAGATGGCCTTGAATACGGCGGATCTTGAGCTGGATAGCCTGAAAATGCGTGAAGCTGCAAGCGGTTTGAACTTGGAAGGCTCGGGTTCCCTGGCTGAGGCCGCTAACCTCCTGAGTGGATTGGGCCACGAGATCGATGTCCGGTTGGCAACTCTTGACTTGGGCGAGAATCCATACGAAGACATTTTTCTTGAAGGGCGCGTAAACCCAGATGTCTTGATGAACCAAGCTCGACTGGCTTTGGGCGGCAAGAAGGTGAATACCTCAACCGCGGTAACTCTGCTAGAGTAGTTCCCATCGCATGGGGGAAGGCTTGGGAAATCTCAAGCCTTTCCCGGTCTTTCCCCCAACGATTGTCTTCCCATGCTCCAAGCACCCCCCGTTTTCCCGCGTTTATTACCAGAGTCTCAATTTCATGAAGATTGCTCTGCGTTATTGAGCAACTGGATTGCATTTGTTGGAGGTAATCGTGGCGCCGATATCACCGGGCTTCATGCTCTCAGCCAGCATCCTTATGCAAAGAGATGGCTATTACCTAGAGTCATTTGGCACCCCTTGGCAGTCTCTGCCCTCGGCCGTTGGCTTTGCACAGTCTTTTCAATCCACGGCGTTTGCCGACATCTTGAAAACCCACCACTGCCCGGCTTTTTCAGCCTTACCCTGATAGCCGAGGCTTATTGCAAACCAGTCTCTCATCTCTATTCGGTTGTGGATCATCAGCATCCTTCGGTATCGTCTGCAGACCCAACTACACTCGCATTTTTCCTTAGCCAAGGCCAGATCGAGTCACTCACAGTGGCATATCCCGGAGACGATGTGCTTGCGACCGCACTGTTTGTAAAGGGGTTGCTAAATCATGAGTATGAAACTTCGTTCTCTTCTGACTCCCTGCTTTCGGCTGAATGGATGCGGTGCCGCTCTTGGCGAGGGATTCGGAGGAGTGCTGCTAGAAGAGCAGGCGACCGGAGCCTGGCAACGCTTGGTTTCTTTCCTGCGGAGCGCACAACCAACCCTGAGAAGCCTGTATTCCCCCCTGGCCTTGCCGCAATGTGTATCGAGCGGCTGGCATTAAGGCTCGACAGCGAGATCGGGAAGGATGAAAATCAGAATGCGATTCAAAGAACGCAGCACATTGTGAATAACGTAACGAAATCAGAAAAGCCACGGCTTCAGGCATGGCTTCAGGCAGTTTTGGAGAATAATAATGGTTGATTGGGGAAGCTACCAAGCTGTTGAAGCCTTACCTCGGGAACAGTTGCATAAGGAAATTGCCAAACTGTACTCGAAAGGGCGGCTCCAAGCTCTGGAGGAGGTGACGGAGGATTTGCACAAAGTCGCGATTGCGATTGATGATGAGTTTGTAGGCAGGCGTGAAGTAGCCGAAGTCGTCCTTGCCTCTCTCATATCTGGAGTGCCAATGGTGCTTCTAGGCCCTCCAGGTTTGGCCAAGAGTGCAGTGGTACGCCGGATTGTGGAGCTTTGTGGGGGGGATTTTGAGAAGGGGGATTACTTTGAGTACCTGCTAACAAATCACACGATGCCAGAACATTTGTTTGGGCCCCCAGATCTCGCCTCCCTAAAAGATGGAGAGTTCAGAATTCAGACAAAGATGATGTTGCCCCAAGCTTCTGTAGCCTTTTTGGACGAAGTGTTTCGTGGTGGCTCTCATATTCTGAATACTTTGCTCGCCGTCGTGAATGAAAGGAAGTTCCATAATGGTCAAGAAGTGGAGGATGTGCCTTTAATTGGCGTTATCGGTGCATCAAACCAGCCGCCAGCGGACCCCGAGTTGGAGGCCTTTGTTGATCGCTTTCCCGTCCGTGTTTGGCTTGATACAGTCCTGGGTTACGACGATGACAGCGACGCTGATTTTTTGACTAAGACAGCAAGGTTGCAATGGACAAAAAAAGAGAAGAGCTTCCTTTCGTCGACGGAGATCTACGAAGCTAGGGTTCTCTCTCTAAATCATCTTCGCGCATCTCAAGCGTATCTGTCTTGGCTACTGCAGGATGAAGTTGCCGGGCATGATGCTTTCCGGCGTGCTTTTCTGAAGGTACGCAACTCTTGCAAGCTTTCTGACAGGTCCTTTGGTTCTCTATTTCGGATAGGTCGAGCGCTAGACCTAGTGCAAAAGAAACAGGATGGTTTAGGACCAGTGCGAATATTGAAATTTGCGGCATTACATTCAGATGAGCGCGGCGAAGTTGCCAACTGCATTAACGCTGAGCTTGGAACAGCAGGATATGCAGAAACATACTGAGGTAAACAGTCACTTCTTTTTCGCCCTCGGACTGAATAGTGAGTCCGAGACGGTCTTAGTGGAGTGGCTAGAAGAGTATTTTAAAGCTGGGTTTTGGCTGCCCTATTGCTGGCTTCTTCCTTTCGCTCTTATTGATATCGGCGTGAAGCCGTTTCCCAGGATTATTCGAGCTAGCCTCATGGTTCACGAGCGAAAGTGGTTTAAGGATGAGCTTCAACAGATTCCACGACTCAAGCAATATGGAAGTGCTATCGCTCGACAGTTGAGCACGGTCTTGTCCACCAGCGCGACTCAAAGCAAAGCATCTTCCCTGGCAAAGAGGGCGGTCCGGGATGTTACGCAGGACCTAATCACCTGGCTAACAAGCGAGGATATTTCCTTGAGAAGGGAGGGTGTTGTTCTTTCAATGGAGGGGCACTTACGCGACCGAATAAAGAACTCAGGAGGCCTTCAATCCATAATCGGGAGCTGGGCTTTCTCCTCAGGCAGGGGCGAGGCATTCGAAGACTTCATACCAGTCACCTGGAATTACCTAGAACAAACGGAGGTTGACCCACAGAGCCCTGATGGCCCAGGAAGTAAAATAAATGGGCAACAGCGAATTATTTCTAGAAGTGAAACCGGAAGCTTCCTTGAACGTTCTGCGGGGTCTATGCCTGCCCAGCTTGGCAGGTGGAGTCCCATGGATTTACTTTTTCTTAAGGAAGTGCCTGACTACTTCAGTTACAAAGTAGCTTCGTGTGAGATCAACCAAACTTGGGGGAGTCGCTTGGCTTCCAGTCGGATGAAAAGCAGTACTCTCCTTGATTTTCATATTGAGCTTGGAGAGTTGGACTTTGTCGTTGCCGATAACGCCAACCCTCCGGCTTCCGATTTATGTCGAGTTCTCGTGCTTGGCCTCCTTCGGCACGCGGCTTGGTATGTTCGAGAGGGAGTGTGGGACTTAAGTATTAGAATGCGTTGTCAAACTCCGCTTGGTTTTGACGATTTCTTCATAGAGGCTGGCCATGTTGAATCACTGGCAAGGAGCTCTGACAGGCTTCGCCTGTTCAAAGACATTCGCCATCGCATGCCAGCTTTGTTCGAAGTTAAGCCCGGGAAAAAGAACCCAAGGGCCCAGCCACAGGCGTCGAGAACGGATTTGCTGTTGAGCCTTGGAATCACAGGCTCTGCATTGAATCCAGACTCCCTCCAGTCCGGCTCAAATGAGCTACCTACTGCGTTCACTGCGATGAGAAGGATGGAGACCACCCTAGACCGCGACCAAGGCGTGGCGTGGTCCGTACGAACACGGGGCACTGTTGGGCTTGCGGGAGGGCGATCTGGATGTCTTGCTCCAGACTGCTTCGCGCGCGATTTGTCTTTCCTTGCAGACGACCTATTCGGCAGCGTGAAAACGAACCCTTCGGCGAGATTGGCGAAATCAATGAGCCAGGCAATTGAGGTCCAACTATGAGGGAAAAAGATTTTCGACCTTTACTGGAAGTTGTGACCGAGATCACTGCTCAGCACTCGAGAAGTGCCGCTGGTGCCGGACATCCAAAAATCCGAATTAGTGACGATGGCAAAGCCGGGATAATCCTTAGTCAAGGTCACGATGAGGCGCTTGAGCAGACAATCGATTGCCAACAACTTGGCAGTAGGGTGAAGCTAACGGAAGCTTGGAATCCCATCCAAGGCGATCGGTTTCTAGTTTGTTCGTCGATCTTGAAGGGCCTTAACGCCTCAGAAATTCTGGAAGAAGTCGAAGATTGGAGAGGCTACTCGGCAAGTTTCGTTCTCTTTTCGTGTGAGGGAAAGGGGGAGTTTGGTTGTGTGCTTTTTGAACGAACCGATGAATCCAGCTCTGGATACGCAGCGCCACTCATTAGTGAAAAACTGCAGCTGTTTTGGAGTCCAGGAGAGTCACGTAGATACTATCCCATTGGGCGCTCCCACCCATTTGACGGGCATTCTGTTCATGAACAGATTTTCTTTCCGGCGTTGGGAGACTCTGAGTATTTCATTTGGCTTCCTTCCTTGAAAGGGCTGGGCGTCTCCAGATTGAGTTGCGTTATTGAGCCTTCCCCGTTAATCGTTGGATTGGAAGTTGATTCTGCCGCCTTGTCTGAAATCCGTATCCCGCAAGGAATAAGGGCGGAATTTCCACTGGAAATCAGAAGAGACTTTGCCCAATCGACACCTTGGGGGGGCAGATCGGTTTTTCGATTAAGGACTAAGGGTGCAGAACTTGGTCCCGCATTGCTTGACCTCTTGGATCGGGCGGAAGCAGACATTCAGAGTGCGACCTACTTTAATCGAGTTCTTGGATTGGGGCCTTATGCTGAGGTCGAGCATTTCTTTCTTATCGAGGACGACGGCGAAGGGAAAGGGCGGTTTCTACCCGATGACTCTGTGTTTCGGCAGCCTGAAGCCTTTGAACACCTTGGGGTGGACGTTTTCCTTAATTCAACGAAGAGGTTCCGCCCCAACCTGTCTCAAGTAATTGAATCGTCTCTAGGCGACAGGTTGATGGTCGAAAAAATCCGATCGGTGTTCGGAGCCGAAGCAGGAGTGATTTGCCTTGTTGATGGGCACGAGGATGGGCGGCCAGAGATTCTACGTTTATCTGATGGGAAGCCGTTGAAAGATGTCATCGCTGCGATTGTGAACTCGTGGATGGCCGGATCTGCAAAGAAAATTTCCCCTGGCTTTGAGGCACATTTAGTGAGCCATATCGAGGCAGAGGCTTCTCAAGTAGAGGAGCGGGCCGCGGCAGAAGTTGATGAACACGATCAGGACTTCCGGGCTTACTGCACGGGTCTTGAGGATTTGCTGGCTTCCCACGAGGCAAATGCAACAAGACTCAGTGTGCGCATTTCTGAGGCCACTGAGGTTGGGCAGAAGTGCGCTAGCTACCTTTCGGAATCAGAGAAGGATTGGGTGAAGTTTTCAAATAATCTAGCTTCCCTTATTGATGAGTTAAATTCTGCCAATCAAGCCTGGCTGAAAAAGTGGGATCAGGAAAAAAGGAGTATCCACGACTGGCAGAAGTCGATAGTCAAAACTCTAGTTTCACATGAGGGCATTGCTTCTACCATTCTCAACAGATATGATAAAAATCAGGCATCCTTACAAACCTGCGAAAGGAAAGTTGCAGGCGTTTTGCCATTACTTGAGGGTGCACAGAAGAAAGCGGAACAGTCTTCAAAGGATTTGAAGAACCTGGAAGAAATAGCAGGCACCTCCATTCAGAAGTTGGAGCAACGCCTTGCAGCAGAGGATGCCAAGCTACGTGAGTGGCGTAGTCAGCTAAATAGTCGCAAGGAAGAGCTGGACTCACAGAGGTTGGCTTTGGATGCATTGCGACGAACGCTGCAAAGTCTGGAGGAAGAAAATTCTCGGACAAAGAAGGCTCAACTGCAAGAGTCAGCAGACTTGAAGTTGAAGGAGAGTGCGGCCGAGGACGAGGTTAAGAGGCTAAGCCAGGTTCGCGATTACGAGATTCCAAGGCAAGAAAAGGAGGTTAAGAAAGCAGCAGAAAAGCTTAATGTAATCCTTTTCGAAAAATACGACGAAAAATTGCAGTCAGCAGTTGCGACATTGGAGGAGTTGGAAATTAAGTTGAAGAGTGAGCGGGCTAAGCATAAGGAATTGCAACAGGCTCAGAGTAAGCAAGACTTGACTGCCCTTCATTTGCGCGAGGTCGAAGCGGATAATGTTGAATCCGCTCAGACCATTGAGAAGCGCGGGAAGGATCTTGTTACTTTGGAGAAGAACGTAAAGGGAGCTGAAGCGAAATTACATGCTGAGAGGGCTAAACTTGCGGAACGAATCCGAAGCCAGAGTTCCCAACTGAAAGATCTGAAGGAAAAGAGGAAGGGTGTACACGGTGTACGTGCGAAGCTCAATAAAGCGCGATCCCTTATCGAAGAGGTAAAGGGGAACAAGGAGTCCATGGGATGGGTACCACGGTTTTGGCCATTCCGAAAGAGATAAGATATGTCTGATTACCCTTCGCTTAGCAGTACCACCAAAAAGTGGGACTTTCGTTCAGAAAAGAACAGGGAGCATCTTGAGAATATTTTTCAATTACTTCTCCAGTGCGAGGTGAAGGGAGAAGGTGTTTCGTCTTTCTTATCGGGGCTTGCTTCCCGAGTGGATAGGAATGGTGATATTTGTTCCTTGGCCGAACAGAGGATGGTGCAATGTCGAAAGAATCGCAGGTCCGTTGATAAGGGCAAATTGAATCCATGGCTAAATGGGGCGAAAGGAAAGCTCAATGAATCACAGAGCGGCTTAGTGCCAACCGCTGAATATTTAGGTCATAGAGAGGAAACTGTCACGGCGTTCCATGCGTTCTTGGCCAAGGTGGAGGAAAATCAAGCGGAGCGCATTCGCAGAATCGAAATGTGTAAGAGGAGGATAGTTTCGTTGAAATCCACGATTCGACAGATCCAGGAAGGGATTGAGGCTTGGGATGAAGCTTAAGCAGAGCCGCTTACATTTTTGTTGGCTTGCTTTGGCTGGCGCGATAGCTTCTGAAGCACTTTGGGCGATTCCGGGTGTTGGGCTATTCGCATCAACGGAGTTGTTGCATGGTGGAGCTAGATGGGCCCTTTTCATTTTGTTCGGTGCTCTACTCTTGTTGTCTCCTTTCGCGAGTATTAGTGGCAGGAGATCCCAGCGTAAAATTGCGATGGACGCAATTCTATTCGGGCTCACGATTGCCTTCCTCGCGAGAGTTCTATTCGATACGCAGTTACCTGAGCGCAATGACGCCCTTTGGATTTTGCTGTTTTCAGTTCTCTCGTTTTTAGCATTTGGAAGGGTAATAGCCCAATTGGTGATTCGCTTTTTCTTACGATTTTTTTCACCTCAGAAGATCGCGTCATTTGTCTCTGGATTTTATGCAATACCAGGCGGCCATGGTGCGGGCTACCAGGCAGGCTTGTTTATTGGACGAGCCATTAAGCCGATCCAGGGCAGGCCGGCGGCGCTGACAGTTCAAATTCTTCGGCGGTGTCAGAAAGCAACGGATTTGGCATCGAGGAGGCTGCTTGGGAGAATACGTAAGGGTAAAGGAAATGGGGCAGCACTGAACAAAAGCTGTCGGACCTTGCTTGATGCCTGGCGTGCAGAGGCTCGCGTCGTCCGATGCTTTGCCTCCTTTTTTGAAGACGAGTACCTGAGTGGTACCCCCTGGCTTCCCCGATTTGATGAAGTTTGGTGCTGCTTGTTGGAAGCTGAATGGCAGTGGAAGGAAGACCTTGATGGTTCATTCTCCGCCCAAGCCCTTGAAACACTCATTGACGAAGTGGCTGATGTACGCGCTGAAGCAGTCCCAGCCTGGTGCTCTCAAAAGTTCATGCAAAAGGGCAGAGTTGTTTCTGGTGAAGAATGGCGAGAGCTAAACCAAGCCGTAAGGCAAAATAAAAATAGTGGAGGCTCGAGCTCCATCCCTGGTTTTTGGCAGTCCATTGTGGCTGAAAAGTTTTTGCGAAATGGATTTCCAGCATGGGCTCTTGGTTGCCTGGAGGAGTTCGATGAAGATCACTGGTTGCGGTCACGAAATATTTTGAGGCATAGAGCCTTGACCTGTTTAGGGACAGGCTTATCAGTCGGTATTTCAGAAGGAGATTCGTCTGCACTTGAACATGAGGCAATACGTTTTGGCAAGACAAGCTCAGCGAAAATCTCCCCAAAGAAATCGCGGCAGTGGGGCAGTCGCCGAGGCGGAAAGAGCAAGCTTCCGATTTGGGATTTCGGAGCTGGTTCAGGGGTAGTAATGGCGCTGGCATGCCTTACTGCGGTGGTACTCGTATGGACGTGGAGCGGCACCAACGTAATGGGCGATCCTTGGCCTGTCTTTAGAGATATCCACAGAGCATTGGATTATCAGGAGTCTCCTCTTACCACTGCAACGAAGGGGGATAGCAGCGATTCTATTCTCATTGGTGATGCGGATGGCCGAGTTCATGAACTTTCCACCCGTAACTTCCGGATGAGGACCGATGTCGGTCTCACCGAACATTCTTTGCCCATTACCCAACTTGCAGCCAGTGACGATGGTGGGAATGCCTTCGCGTTGGTTGGCGACTCTGATATTCAAGGATTGTTTGCCAGAAGAGGGGGGCGTGGCTGGGATGCAATCCTCCCCATGGATTCAATCCCTTGGTTCGATGAGGAAAGCATTCTTGATGTTGAGCTCATGAATGTCGAGTGGCTTTTTGCTACGAAGAAAGGAGTTGTGAGGTACGACGTTCCCTCTCGTTCGCTCAAGGGTTTTAAGTTTGATGAGATTGCTGACGCTGATAAAGCGAGGTGGCAAGGCGCCGGCAAGCTCTTGATACTCAGATCAGGGCATTTGGAGGAGCTAGTCATGCGAGAGGATGAGGCACCTTTGCTCTCTAGGCTCTCTAATCCTGGGACTAATCCTGTGGTTGATATCGCGGATGGCGGTTGGGTATTGTGCGAGTCAGGGGAGGCGTTTCTTCGAAAGGACAATCAGTGGGAGCGCATCATGGGAGGAGCCCAGTTTCCTGGGCGACGAGTGTTTGAAGATGGATGGACTCAGGCCTCTGTTGCGGCCGGCATACTTTGGTCTGTTCTACCTGAGGATGGTTCATCTAATTGGATTGTTAGTTCGCGAAGTCTTAACGAGAACTTTTGGACGCAGACAGAGGTCGGCGACCTCGCCCTTCAGCCTCCACCGATGATTCATCCGGATGGAAATTCAATTCGAATCGCTCTTAATGGAGGCGGGTTCCTTGATGTTTCTCTGACCGGAAGCGGGCTGGAGTCCTCATTTTCTGAAACAAAAGATAAGATCCTATCTTGGGATTCTTCATCCAACCACTACCTGATTCTTGGTGTTGATCCTCTAGGCGTTAAGCGCCTGCGGATTTTCGATTGGGCAACGGCAGAAGACATCATGCCAAATGTTCGTGGACTTCTTCGACTCCAAGCCACAATTGTTACCGAGAGTGATTGGGCTGCTGTAACGGTTGGCCCAACCAGCCAAGACGCCTTTTTCATTAACCATTCCGGCGAGGCATATCTATATGACTTTCAGTTTGGTGGGGCCACAGGGCTTCGGCGAAGGATTATCGGTGAAGGGCGTAACTGTACCGGGGCGACATTCCTGGCGGCGAAGTCGGCCTTCATTGCTCTTAGCGAGGATGGCTCCATTTGGAAAACAGTATTCCCCAATGGGAGTCCAGAGATCCTTTATGGAGCGAGAAAGAAGCCTGACCTTTCCTCAGGGATTCGTTTTGTTTTCCAATGGGTAGAGGGGTTGGACGTCTGGACAACGGAAGGATCGCAATGGCATTTCAACACTCAGGCTGGTTGGAAAGCAATTCAAACGCCAGTTGAAGCGGTCCAGCTTCCAGTCGTTGCTGGGAGCCGGTGGTTCATACTGGGGAAGGGAGGTTCTGTTTATGAGCGAGTGCAAGAAGGTTGGGATCTGGTCGAAGTACTCAACTTCAAGATTGACCGACTCCTCGCATCTAACCAGAGTTTGCTTGTAAGGGACATGGATGGATCGTGGGTGCGTTATGAACCTAGTGAGATGAGGATCATTCCTGTCTTAGCTGGGCGTCCCGTCGGAAGAGATCGGCCAATGATGCCCCTAGAAGAAATTGTTGGGATTGATGACTGGGGTTTGTTGATTGCTGACCAAGCCGGTGTTCTGAGCTATGAATACGAGACTAGAAAATGGCGCCGACTTGCTACGGTTGACACTATAGACAAGAACCAGGACTTAGACTGGATGGCGTCAACGGATTCATCAGGCTCAGCGCTCTTCTTCTGTGAGGCAGCACATACCTTTTTCTTAGTGGATTATTCCAGTGGGTTGCCTCAAATCGCTCTAACTGAAACTAACGTCGAGCAAGTCGGTCTCGGAGGAAATGGAGAGGTTGCATTCGTCAAGCTTGATGGCAGTGCATCGGTTCAGCAGGGGACGATTCGCGGTAGTATTTCTCCCCCAGCGAATGACCTTTCCCTAGATAGTTATTCCGGTGCTGTTGTCTGCCAAGGGCAACCTGTCCTGCTTTCGGCGGGAAGAGTGTTCTCGAGAAAGAAAACGGGATTTCCATATTCAGAGGTATTGGGTCCATGGGGAGCGAGCAATGCCGTTTCATTGGCTGCAGAGGGTGCTGCCCTTGCCGTTCTTGATGAATTTGGGAATCTCTGGGTTGCATGGGATTCAATGGGATTTGAAGAGGTGCCTTTCGAGGGCGTGACAGGCGTGGTCCTAGATCAAGGTGCGGTCATTTTTTCGAATGCAGCCGGGGCAGTTTTTTCACAGAGTGAAGGCAAGTCAATGAGACTCCTTGCCGGTGGCAAAGGAGATTTCAGTTTCAATGACGTCCGCGCTGTCATTGCGAACAAGTCGAATATTTTTTTGCTGACAGACGAAGGCGTCTTGTTTCGTGATCCGAGGAAGCGCCGCCTGCAGGGATCCCGGAGCAATACTGGTGATCACGAGCTTAAAGAGGTCCAGGAAGTTAGTGGTCGTAGTTTCGCGGTTGGCGGAGGCCATGCAAGTGAACTTCTTTGGCGAACTGGCGGCACTAGGGTTTTGCCTTTTGATCAAAAGGGGGTTATTGACCTTTTTCCAGGGGGAAATGGTGATGTGCTTGCCTTGTTGTCAGGCGCAAACAAGATTTCATCCTTCTCGTCAGCGGGTGATATGAAGCCTCTTTGGCCCCAGCAGCAACTTAGCCAACTTGGCTCCATTCGTTATGCCCTGAAGGTTGATTCTGGTGCCCTATTGTTTGATGGCTCAGGAAGAGTTGCTATTTACCGAGCGTTAGACCATGCGGTTATTGATTTAGGTTCGCTTCAAGGGAAGCCGCAGGGTGTTTATCAGCAGGGCGAAATAGTTTTTGCCCTTACAGTGGTTGGCACAGGAGATGTTCGGATGAATAGGATTCTGGTTCAGGGAGAAAAGATGACCGTCGAAAGGACTGGCCCTCCAACCATTTCGGCAATGAGAATACATGATGGAAGTTTGTATGCAGTTGGAGACGACTATAGCTGTTGGACGTGGAACAGAAGAGGAGAGGAGCAACTTCTTCGCGCGGCACCCGTTGCAGAGCGGACTGATGAGGAAATCCAGGGCGTACTTGCGTCCAGGGGCGACATTCATCTTTTGACTAGCGAGGGAAAGCACTTTGAATATGCGCCCGCATCAGGGAAGAGCCGTTTCATTTCGGACAATGTCCTTCGACTTCTTCTTCACGATGGCCAGGTCGTGGAGGAAGTTGACTCAGGGTTGCAAGTTGGGAACCGTGTGTTTAAGGCTGATACAGTCCGCGGGAATGGCAAAGTCGTTGCATACCAAAAAGGATTAAAGGTGGGCTTGCTGGGTAGTACGACGATTCCTGTATCGTTTTCCTCCGCAACATATCCTGGAGTAAAGCCAGTCTCATCTGGAAATTCTAGTTCTGGAAATCTGGTAGTGATGGATGAGAACGGGGACTTGTTCTCCTATTCTGCACGGCTTGCGAAATGGAATAGTAGTGGGGTCACAGCTGGCCAAGGCGGTTGGCAATCACTGATTTTCTTGGAAGGTGAGCCAGCATTTGCTTGGTATCCAGGTCAGATTATTCATCTGGCTAGCGGCCGTAGGTCCACATGTGTGTTTCCTCCGGTAGAGATTGGTGACAACATCTTTTTTATTACAAACGAGCGACGGCTGCTGAAGGGCTCTAGAGATGGTGTCAGCCTTGTCAGGGATTGGGCGGACAAAATGGCAGATACCTTTGCAGGCGGTCGCAGGGCAGATCTTGTTCAGGGAACTATTTTGGAGGGTACTAACAATCAGCTTCTGACTTGGGATGGGGCTTCTTTTCGAAATCTCCGGCTTAGCGAAGGTCGGACGGTTGATTTCCTTCTAGCAGGTGAGGGAGGCACAAATTCATGGATTGCTTTTAGTGACGGTGCTGTTGCATTACTGAAACAGTTGCAAGTTGTCGCATTTGGCGAACCCATGTCATCTCCATCGTGGAGGTTTCTTGGTGTCCATGGCGCAGTGGCTTACTCCTTTGACCCAGAACTCCAAGAGGTGTATTCGCTGCGCAGCAAGATAGGATGGGAGTTAGAATTTAGGTATGGAGCCAGCCGCTTCCAAGACATCTCATTACAGGATGCCTGGCTTACAGGGGATGGAATTTCAATTGGATTCGACTCGAAGCAAAAATGGTGGCTTCGCGCTGACCAGAGCCCAACGAGTACTTGGCAGCAAGTTGATGTTGTTACGGACACCTTCAAGTACGGACTAAGAGTGGTTCGCATCCCGGGGATTCCAAAAGTAGCCTTTATCGGTTTTTCAACAAGAGGCACCAGCCCGCCAAGGTTTAGACCGAGATTGATCCAGGGTGCTGGAAGTTATCTCGTAAATATTGGGCAGGATGGTGGGACCCTTCAATCCGATATGGGAGGAGAGGTCTATCTTTGTGAGAAAGGAATTTTTCTTGGTAGCCTAGGCGGGAATTATGTAGTTCCATACGATAAAAAGGTAGCTCATCAAAGCATTGCCCAGCCTCCCCTCGGATTGAGCCAGATTCCATTTGAAGTAGTCTCAAATCCTATACAAAAGCTGCCGAGTGGGGCAGGAGTGGTTTTTTGGGATATGGATGCAGGAAGGCCCTTGTCTAAGATTGGAATAGAAATCGGCACTTCCTCCGTTGGAGAGCTTGCGGTGCGAACTGCGGATGGACGCTGGAGTTCTCATATTCCTCATCCATTGGAAATCGATGCGGATGAAGTGAAACTCCCATTTTCACCGACCCCTTGGGTTGAGGGCTTCGGACCATTTTCAATTGGAAACTCAGGCAGATATAGCTACGAAGATGAAGGCGTCAAAATCACCCTTGGAACATTAAAACCATCTCTGTCTTTTGACAGTGATTTTGTACTGTCCTATGCTCCAATCGGAGATGGTGGCTCCATCCTAATTGAGGATCGAAATTCCAGACTCTGGATATGGCGAGATGGCTCGCGCCGTCCGTTGAGCATTATCCCATCCGAACCAAGTGGTGGAAGGTTTTCGTTCAGCAGCAGAGGCTTGCCTCTAATCAATTCGAACGGTTCAATATATGCCGTAAATCCATTAGGAGTGGCCTTGAGTAATCAACAGGGAGGCTCGATTCAATTCGAACAGGATTCCTCAGGCAGCATGTCATTCCTGTCTTGGGAGAAAGCAAAAGGGGAGCCATTTAATTTCCTGGCAAAGGATTCCAGCGGAATGGTTCGCACTACCGACTTTTATGGATTGGGGTTTGGCTTTGACCTTCCAATTACTCTTGGAGTTACAGATAAGGAGGATCCCGTATGGCTTTGTTTAAATGGAGTGGGACGCGAATTGGTGTCAGGTCGTCTTTCGGTTGGTAGAGATTTGCCTGAAGAAAAAGAAGCTCTGCAAGTAAATTTACAGAGTGGGGGGTTTACGCGACCAACTCCAAATGAATTTTTTTCCTTTTTCCTCAATCAACCCAAAACAGAGGGGAAACTCCTATTTGAACGATCTTCAAGCGGCCAGTTCAAGGTAGACCAACCAGTTCGCGCAGATGGTGATGGGGAATCCTTGGTTCTGTTGGTGGACCAGGGCTCTAGCGGCGCATTAGTCATCCAAGGTCTCGGGCAGCGCAACGGAGAAAGGGTTGCCTTACGATTGCCAGAGAATAATGGCGTTGCTGGGCTAATACCTCATATTGGGGAAGAGGGAATTTGGTTGAAGAGTGAGGGACGATGCTGGTTCTTAATGGAAGAGGACTGGATTGAAAGGCCAGTAGACCAATTCCCGAGAGCGCATCAACCAGCTAGCTTCTTAGAAGTATCTGGCGATAAGGGTATTTGGTCTTTCGACTCTGGATCGGATCGATTCCAGTTGGGGTCAAATACAATTCTCCTGAATTCCGGACGAGGCGCATTTTCCTGCGACGATTTGGCTGATCGAGTTTCTGAAAACACGGTTACAAATGCGGCGGGAAATACTTTGATTCGAGGCAAGGATGGATGGAGGGTTAGCCCCACGGCGGGTATGGATTTCCCAATACTCTGGGGTGAGCCAGTCGAAGACCCTGATGCCTTTGTAGGGGTCCCTGCTGCTGGATGGACACTTGAAAAACACCCTCCCCTTAACCGCCGGCCTTTAATTCAGATGACTGACTCCGGAGACTCCATTCCGTTTTCTGTCCGAGGCGGAAAACTACCATTTGAACGTTTCCGCGGTCTTTATCCCATGAACTCCCAGGTTCTCGGAATCACTGGAGTTGGCACCCGTATCCTGTCTAAAGGAATTAGTTCCCCTAGACTCCAACTTATAAGAGGCGCATCCGAATTCAAATGGCGCCCACAGACTAGTTGGCCGATTCTCGCACATGCAAGTACTGGGGCATTCCTTCTATTCAACGAGTCTGAGTGGCAGAATGCTCCTGTTGGAACAAGGAATTCCTGGCTTGAATGGAATAGGTTGCACCTCGGCAATACAGCTGGGCTGCAGTGGCAGCGAGAAGGCGAGACCGGACTTGTATTGAGTCAGCCACAGACGGGAATAAAAGTAGGCTTGACCGAAGCCGGGTTCCTTGCAGACCAAGTTGATTTTCTGGCGGCAGATGAAGGCCTATTCCAGATTGATAAATCCGGACAGGTATGGGAGTCCTCTTCCTTGAAGGGCGGGATTAATGTGCTTGTGCCCTACGAAAAGTCCGAGAGTCCAAGGACCGTGGAACAAATCCGTTTCCCTGACGGAGAGTTAGGATACTTGGTGGTGAGTGAGGGCCAACACGCGGCAATTTCCATGAGTGCCATTCGGAGGAGGATAGAAAGGAATGAAATTCCCGCTTTGAGAAGTTCAGTTGGCTTTCAAGATACGGCCGCGCCAGGCTTTGTTTCCGCGACCATGGGAGTCAGTCCTGTAGAAATCCGTTGGAAGAATCCGAGCGGGATTGTTCGTAATCTTTCATTGACCGCAGAAGGCTTCGACTTTGAAAATGTATTGAGCGTCGCCGGTTTAATTGGGCATGGATTTGTAGGCGGCTTCCATGGAGGTGTCCTCTCAAGGTCTAACACTGGCGCCCTATTAGACGTGCTTCCTATCCGGGCGGGAGATTCCCCGGGAGTGGTCTACGAATCTAGTGGAAAAGTGTTACTCAGGTTCAATGACGAAGAGCATGAGTTGACTTGGGATGGGGAGTTGGAGCTAGATAATCGGCATGCCGCTCCACCAGGGTCCCCATTGTTTGAAAGGTCAATCTGGCAACTCGAGAGGTCCTTCACTGAAGAGTCAGAACCTTTCCGATTGGCGTCAACGGTCAAAGGGATCGACGAAGGAGACCTCCAGTCCTGCGCCATAGTTAAAGGCGCATTAGGCGTCCACTCAACCGACAGTGCTTGGTTCTCTGCTAGCCAGCGAATCATCACCACCTCTAAGCGGGGCATTGCACTGGCCACTCCTGGTGAGAGAGGTGGCCTTCAGGAAGAGCGCTTTAGCGAGCGGCCGATTTTGATGGCCGGGCAGCCTGCCAGATCCTTAACCAGTGAAGTTGCTCTAAGGTTGGATACTAGCGATCAAGATGCCTGGTGGACCTTTAGCGAAAAACGAGGATGGCAGATTGAGGATCCAACCCGTTTCCAAGTACTCTTGGAAGGAGTTTCCCTCGACAACCTCTGGAGATGGAAAGGAGATGGCTTCGCTGGGGACTTTACGTTGGAATATCAGGTCAGATCTGATGGTGAACAACTCGGTTTCAAGCAGGTCGTCGATTTAGAGGGAGGCTTGGACGTTGATTGGTGTGCTGGAATTACCACTTTCGAGGGAGAACCCTTACTTGTTTCCAAATCAGCATTACTGCAAGTCACTGAGTCCAACCCAAGAGAAGCACCTCTTGCGCTGCCGTTCCCTTTAAACGGCCGAGTGAAAATGGGCAGCGTTGGTGATGGTCTTTCGGTCGTTCCTTCGAATAGTGAGGAGCGAGCGTCAGCTATGTTTGTGGTCCGGAATGACGGGCGACTCACGATTCGACCTGCCTCGGAGGAACAAATAGAGAACCTTGGGGTCGTTCTCTATGATTCTCCCGTAGGCAGAATATGGCGAACCTCCGTTGGTCTTAATTTCGAGCGGAGAGGCTCTCTCCTTCCGCAAAGTCCGCTGAGACCTGACAGCATTCTAAGGGGTGGGAAGTTCACGTTCGATAGACCTCTGGCCATTCGGGCTGTGGGAGATACGGTTTCCGTGTTAACGGAGTCAAGTCTAGAGCTTTTAGCCTTAGATACTATGGAGCTAAGTTTGGTTGCCTCTTGGGAAGATGCGACGAAAATGAGGGATATCGCCATCGATGGACGGACGGTCTTTGTTAACCAAGCCGCCGGCGCCGGTTTAGAGATTGATTTAGATTCCTTTGAATCCAAGCCATGGAACGGTCAATCCCCAGTTCAAAAACAAGCGGTTCTCCTCGACGGTGGAGAGCTGGAGGTTTCCTCGAAGAAACTCTCTATCGAAAATGAACCGATTGAAATACCTGATGGATCTCTTTTCACAACGTGGAGTCAAGGAAGGCTATGGGGCGTTTACCCCGACGGCTTGCGGTTCCTATCCACGCAGGATAGATGGCTTAAGAAAGTGACAAAATTAGAATGACGGCATCAGGCCTCGAGGAAGAATGCCTCGTAAGTGATCGCCGAATTCTTGAATATTCGAAGGTCGATTGCGCGGGTTCGTGTCCGTGCCGTAAATGATTAAATCAGAGAGTTTTCGAGCATCTTCTTCGGGGCTGCTGGATACGTTCATCCATTCTTTCGAGTTGCAAATTTTGCGGAAAATTGTTGGTGAAATTTCGTCCACGACTCGGCGGTGATCAAGGGCTTCTCCTGTAATCTGCTGGGCAATGGAGGATAGATAGGCACCCGAGCTTGATGCTTTGATCAGCGGATCAGGAATTAGCATGTTCGCAAGGAGGTAAGCGAGCAGGAATACTTGGCCAGACCTACGATCCTTTGTGGGGATTCCGAATGGACTACGGTTGACCCATTCCGGAGGACGGCATCCTGGGTAAACGGCCGCAGGGTCTATAAGTACTGGATTCAGAGTCCCTTTTTGGAGAAGGACATTGTTGGCGTGAAGGTCAAGGAAATGCACCCCATGAGCCTCAAGCTTTTGAATAGTTCTTGCCGTTCTCTCAATTATTTGAATAGCTTTAACAATATAAATCCCTTTCTCAAGGTAATCAGAGATTGGTTGTCCATCCACCCAGTCCATTTGAATCCACGCTTGAATGCGGTCGCTTTCCGCCGGCACCTCACGTATTCGAACAAACGCATCGTCAGGAGTTTGCCAAGTCATGATCCGCCTGGCTGCTTCACATTCGGATTGCCAGACTTCTTTCGCATCATGAAGCCTATCTTCATCCAGGTCGTGACGAGCCAGCTTGAGTGCTATGGCCGAACCAGCTCGACCAGCGGGCCATACTTTATAGACTCTCCCCCAACAGCCTTCTCGCTTCCTTTGCGTGTTGGCGTCCTCAAGGAGTTGGAAGGGAGGCAAGCCCTGCCCTCCTGACCCGACTTGAAGCTGGCTGAGCAAGAAGGAGCCGACTTGATTCATGTCAGCATCGGAATCGAGATCATCCTGCCAGGAGTTGTTGCCGTGTTGTGCTCTTTCGAGCTGTTGAATCTCTAATTCTCTCTGGGCCAGTTTTTCCTGGATAAACAGTTGCTTCCTTTCTTCCGCTTCAATCCGTCCCGCAAGCAATTCACATTTCTCTTGAGTCTCTGCGGAAGTCTCTTTTACCTCCCTCAGCTCTTGTTCGAGTAGGGCTATCTCCTCCCGCGAAGGCGATGCCACTTTTCCTTGTTGAAGATCAGCAATCACTTCTGCTGAAGCGCGAGGGGTGACCCCATGAACTCTATTTACTGCAAGTTGGGTTAAGTGTTCGGCGTACTCAGCGCCTCGATCAAGGCGTTTATATAAGAGATGGAATTCATCGGTGAGGCGGTTTTTCTTCGAGCGTGCATTAGCCAGCTCACTCTCAATCTGTTGAGAATCTGAACCAGGAGGCCCCTGAGATTTACTGCGAATTTCCTCTGGAAGTACCAGGAGGGCATTTTGTTCACTAGTACCGGTCGGCAATTCAGTGAGTGCTCGAAGCGTGGGCTGGGTAGCATCCTCAATGTCGAGCTGTAAGAACAACTCCTCCACCAGTGGTGTGACAGCGTGGGTGAAGGCCTGCCAGTCTTCGGAATCCGTCAGCCGACACGGAGAACTCTGACCATGAAGCAGGACGTTTTGAAAAGGCAATGTATCTCGGTCTTTGGAGTGGTTCTTGTGGTGCGCCCATGTCCAATCCAGAAGAGTGCCTTGCGAGCGATGGCCCGATCCAACAGGAGTGATGGCAGCCAAGGACTCAAACCGGCGCAGGCTCCAGCCAGCTCCGTGCACTTGCGCCACAAGCGAAACCCAGTCGCAAAAGATGGTGGCTATTTGTCGATGAGTTTCTTCACGGTCTTCGGTATTCGCCAGCCGAGCAAGTAAGTCGGGCAACGTCTGAACACATGCAGCATTGAGGAGCATCCATTGCCCACTTCGGCCATCGCTTGGTACCTGATTAAACCTTGGCAGCAGCCGACTCCTTGGGAGTTCATCTAGATTTCGGCTAGCGGACGTCTCACGTTTGTCTATCAGGTTTGAGGGAATTCCGGGCTGAGGCGGATGGTTATAAAAGATCGCGTAACGCTTGTCGTCGTCATTAAAGACCTGGAAAAGGTTGAATAGTTCGGGTAAGTCAGGAGTATCAATCCTCTCGGCAATGGAAAAGGCAGAGCCTGGAACTTTGTTCGAAGGCATGAATCGTTTATCAAAGAAGCCTCTTTGATCGCGCAGAAGATGAAGCCCTCTCCCGCGGGCTTCGTTGGTTTGAATGAAATCGGCAAGCTGCCTGATTGTTCCAATGTTATTTTGTTGTTCACGAGAGAGGCCCTTGAAGTTTTGTTTGGCGAATGATTCGTTTGGCAACAGCGTAAAGGTTGAACCCAAACGTTTGTTTGCCCCACTGTGTTTCCTCAAGGACGAGCCGAGGACTTTGGCTACATCGCCAAGGCGAATAAGTGGATTCAGAAATTCTACATCACGGAAACTGAGGTTCCGCGGTGTCCAGACGTACGGCAGTCCAAGATTCTTGCAATCGACTAGATAGAAATCCTCGCGGCCGACAATGACGATGTCAACTTCTGGGAAGTCGTTCCTGTCTCTGTGAAAGACAACATTGTTTGCGATGAGGAAAGAGTCATCAAGGAGACCTTGTAACCCTTCAAAGGCTTCTCGCTCCCAATTGTTCACGGGGCGGGTAGATGACCACTCAGGAACCCGTGGCATTTGCCTCTCCTCTTAGAAAATCGATGGCAATCGAGGCTGTTCGAACTTCATTTTGGAACAAATCAAGTGGAATCTTACCGGCGACTCTTAGGGCCTCAATGAGATCTGCTTCTTTCTCATTGAAATCGCCATCGGAGAGCGCCACAAAAAGCAAACTGCGTGTGAGCAACAACGCTTGTGGTTGGTTGCTTTTACACAGCGCCGCCCAATCCTTAAGAAGCTTTGGGGCGGGAAGTTTGTCTTCATTGCTAAAAAGTCGACCCACAGTCTCTTCAGATGGAATACCTAGCCACGCGTGCAATGCCTTGGAGATAGCTTCTACCTCTTCAACGCGAAGAAGGTGGTCGGCGCAGGCAAGGCACCAGCATGCATCGATTGCCAGGTGAGAGAGTTTCAAACGGAATTAGGGTGTGTGGAGCGAATGGGTGGGTAGAAGTGCGAGTATTGACTCCCGCACATATTACAGTTACACAATAGTTAGAGAGCTTCCTTAGCGACAGAGAATTAGATCCTAGACGTAACCGGGCCGGACCAATTGGAGTTGTTCAGCTCACTCGCCTGAAATAGGGATCGAGAAAGTAACTGGGCTTGCGCAATTTGTTCTCGGGTCATTCTATCCACAAGAGTTTCTTTAAGCTTCGCTGCACGCTCCACACCTGAAGATGCTGCAATGTTGAGCCAGGCATAAGCCCACACATGGTCTTCAGGCACTCCAATACCCAGGGTGAACAAAACCCCAGGTTCACTTGGGCATCTGCATGTCCTTGCTCCGCAGCTAGCCGATACATTAGTAGCCACTTGCTAATCATCTTCTGAAACGCCTTTTTCATTGCTGTACTAGCTCCCACCTTCCGCCCCCCCCATTCTGCAGCGGCCAATTCAGTGTACTCATAAATTGCCTGTGCAAAAAGCAGCAGGATGAAATCACCCAGTGCAGAATCTTGCGCTGACTTCCAACTATAACTCACGCGCTGAATGAAAAATGGAAGTGACCCCGCGCCGTCGTCATCGACCTAGCCGGGAGCTGAACGAGTCCAATATTCCTTCACCCACGGGAGCCGTTCCGCGGTGGTTGTACTCCGGCATCGTTCTGGCGAGAGGAATGTGAATTCCTGAATAGGCCACTCACAATGC
>ERZ889078.1087-NODE-1087-length-22448-cov-9.628098_pt1 | contig 22448 bp, 18 predicted proteins | sample MGYA00521266_ERZ889078 | MGnify/ENA primary metagenome ERZ889078 (study PRJEB32303, sample SAMEA104408618) | aquatic metagenome | biome: Brackish water; feature: Pelagic; material: water | place: Baltic Sea | collected 2014-06-16T06:34:00 | depth 76,534 m ...
AGGCAGCCTCGGGCACCGTGGGCATATAGATGCAGACTCGGTCGCCCTTAACTACGCCACGGTCTTTCAAGACATTCGCTAGCCGGCAGACCTTGTCGTGAACCTGAGCGTAGGTCAGGCTGGCATCGACAGTAGGATCATCGCCTTCCCAGATAATCGCCACCTGATCGCCGCGGGTCGCTAAGTGCCGGTCCAGGCAGTTGTAGCAGGCGTTGAGCTGGCCACCAATAAACCAAGCAGTCTGACCTTGTTGTAAATCAGACTCTGTCAGCGTATCCCAGGGTTTGCTCCAGCTGAGGAACTCATTAGCCTGCGCTGGCCAAAAGGATTCTGGTTGATTGATTGACTCATCGTACATCTGCGCGTAGCGCTCGCTATCAATAAATGCGTGTTGTTGAGTCGCCTTGGATACTGGGTAGATCTTGTGTTCTGACATGGGTTAGTGACTCCTGACCTTGCGCGTTTGTTGGTATCGACTGAGTAGTTCGCGGGTAGACGGATCCAGTGTCGGTTCGGCGCCCTGGTCGATTGCTTCAAAAATAGTTTCGCTGAGCTTTTTGCCAAGCTCGACGCCCCATTGATCGAAGGGGTTAATCTGCCATATTTGCGCCTGACAAAATACCTTGTGTTCATATAAGGCGATAGTAGCGCCCAGTGTCTCGGGTGTTAACTGATCCATGACAATAGTATTGGAGGGTCGATTGCCCGGCATAACTCGCGGCATTTTTTCTGATGCAGCGCCCTCAAATTTTAGCTGATCAATGTTTTGGCCTTGTAAAAGTGCCTGACTCTGGCTCAGGCAATTTGCCACCAACCAGTCATGATGCAGCTGTCTATCATGGTGAGGGGTTAAGGGCAGTATAAAATCAAGGCTGGTGAATTGTGTGCCCTGATGCAGAAGCTGGTGGAAGGCATGTTGGCCATTGGTCCCTTCACCGCCCCAAATTGTCGGACCGGTCTGGATCGGGACGAGATCACCCTCGACGGAAACAGATTTGCCGTTGGATTCCATGTCGAGTTGCTGCAGGTGGGCCGGCAATAATCTCAGTGAGTGATCGTAGGGCAAAATGGCATGCGAGCCCACGTCCATGAAGTTTCGATAGAATACCCCCAGGGCCGCCAGCATCATGGGCATATTATTGGGCCAGCTGGCGGTGCGAAAGTGCGTGTCCATGGATTCAGCGCCCCGTAAAAGCGACTCGAAGTGGGTAAAGCCAAATTTGATGGCGATGGGCAGGCTCACTGCGGACCAGAGGCTATAGCGCCCACCGACCCAGTCCCACATGGGTAGGATATTTTCATCGGCAATGCCAAACGCTTGGGCGGCAGGTACATTGCTGGTGACTGCAACGGCGTGCAGGTGTAATTGGGCTGCCGGAATCGTTTGCCGCAACCAGCGCTGAGTTGACTCGGCATTCACTCGAGTTTCTACGGTCGCGAAGGATTTTGAGACAATAATGACCAGCGTCCGGGTCGGGTCGAGTCTGGCCAGCACTTGGTCGATATGCAGACCATCAACATTAGCCACATAATCACAGCGGATTTGACCATCGTCGTAGGGTGACAGCGCTTCATCCACCATGCGTGGGCCAAGGTACGAGCCACCAATACCAATATGCAAAATATTAGTGATAGTTTTGCCGGTGGCACCTAGCCAGCGGCCGGAGCGTACTGCGTCGCTGATGCGTTTGACGCTGGCCAAAGATGCCTGGACCGCGCCATACTGATCGGCCAATTGTGGGCTGACCTGTTGTGGGCTCGTTCTGAGCAGGGTGTGCAGCGCGGCGCGGTGTTCGGTTCGGTTGATCCTATCGCCGCCAAACATGGCGTCAATGCTGGTGCGAAGCTTGACGTCATCGAACAATTGTTGGAACAGGGTCAGCGTCTCAGCGTTGATCAGGTTTTTTGAATAATCCAGGGTCAGGCCAGCTGCGGTCATGCTATATCGCGTCGCACGAGTGGGGTCCGCGGCAAACATCGACATCATGGACGACTGGCGCATCTTCTGCGCGTGGTTAGTGAGCGCTTGCCAGGAGCGCGGAAGAGCGTAAGTCATAGTGTCACACCATAGAGGGCGTCGGATTGTAATAGTGTCTGGCGCGTTTCACAGTACTGAGATAGGTGACTAGTGCGTCGTAATCAGCGTCGCTATTAACCAGATCAATCTCGGCGGCATTAACGATGAGCAGCGGTGCGTCATCGTAGTAATGAAAGAAGCGTGTGTATGCATCCACCAGCTGGGCAAGATAGGCTTTTTCAATCTGCTGTTCCGCGGCGACACCCCGTAGCTGAATACGGTCCATTAACACTGGCACGGGTGCTTGCAGATAGATCACCAGATCAGGTTTTGGGGCGTCGATGGCAAGGTGCTGGTAAACGTTATCGTAGAGTTCCAGTTCGTCACGATCGAGGTTGATCTCGGCGAATAAACGATCTTTCTCTAGCAGGAAATCAGCGATACGGACCGGCTCAAACATGTCGCCCTGGCGCATTTCCTGGATTTGCCGGCTGCGTTCAAATAGAAAAAACAGCTGTGTGGGCAATGCCGCTTGGCGGCGGTTCTGATAGAAGCGTTCAAGAAAGGGGTTGGTCTCAGGTTTTTCCAGAACCGTTTCGTAGTTAAAAGTGGCGGCAAGTCGTTTAGTAAACGAGGTCTTGCCGACCCCAATGGGGCCTTCGATAGCAATGTAGCGGGGGAAGTCCGGGTGGTTTGTGTCGAACTGCAAGCCTTTCTCCCCAGAGTGTGTCAGCGAGTTGGATGACTGATTGTACATTGATGTCAGTCGGTGGCGACTTGATTTGATGGCTTTCGTCGACGCTTACGTGGGCGTTTAGCGGGCGCTGTCGGTTGTTCCAACAGTTCGCTGCGATCTTCTTCTGCCGTTTCTTGAAATTGGGTCCACCAGGCGCCGAGTTCATCGAGTTGTTCGCCGGACTCCTCGCGCAATAACAAAAAATCATAGGCCGCGCGAAAGCGCTTGTGCAGCAGGAGTGTCTCTGGCTTTTTGCCGGACTTGATGGGCAGTCGATACTGCAGGCTCCAGATATCTCGCATCGGTCCCGAAAATCTTTTCGGAATCGAAGTGACTGACAGCTGCCTGGACACGGCTTGATTAGCGCCTTCGAAACTAGCGACATAGCTAGTCTCGCCGTCTGCTTCAAGCTGTTCACGTTGTTCTAAGTAGGGTTGCCAGAGCAATGCGGCGAAGATGAACGCAGGAGTGACCGGCATATCCTGTGCAATTCGCCGATCGGTGCTGGCTAATGCCAGGCGAATTAACTCGGCGCCGTTGCCTGTCTCAAGTAGGCGGTTCGTGTCTGGAAATAGCCAGCCGAACAAATCATATTCCCGCAGTACGGCGAAAGATTGCTCGCCATGGCCGCTCATGAAAAGTTTTAACACTTCCTCGAACAGGCGTGCGGGTGGTATGTCTCGCAGCAGCAGACCCAAGCGGTAGAGCGGTTCGGCCGTGGTCTGTTCGATTTCAAAACCGAGTTTAGCCTTGAAGCGGACTGCCCTCAACATGCGTACAGGGTCTTCTCTATAGCGGCTATCAGGATTGCCGATCAATCGAATTTGGCGGCTGCCGAGGTCTTCGAGACCTTGCACCTCATCAATAATGGTGTCATTTTCAGGGTCGTAGTAAAGCGCGTTCATCGTGAAGTCACGGCGCTCGGCGTCTTCGTGAAAGCTGCCGTAAATATTGTCAGACAGGATCATACCGCCATCGGAAAAATTCTGTTCTGTCTGGGTCTCGCTGTGGGGCGCTCGGAATGTGGCAACCTCAATGATTTCTCGACCGAACCGGACGTGGACAATTTTGAAGCGACGACCAATTAAGCGCGAGTTACGAAATAATTCGTGAACCTCTTCGGGATGGGCATCAGTGGCCACGTCAAAGTCCTTGGGATGATTGCCAAGGAGTAAGTCGCGCACACAGCCACCTACCAGATACGCCTGGTAACCAGCACTGGTCAGGCGTTTGACGACCTTCAGGGCACTGACGTTGATACAGTCAGGAGATAAATCGATAGGGGCGTTAGTCATTCGGGTGAGCTATTTGAAAGATGGCTATATCCGCCGAGGCTGGTAACAGAAGGATCTAATACTAGCAGAGAGTGTCGTCGGAAAGTATGGGTGAAAAGCATTTTGGTAACGGGTGAAAAAACTAGGGGGAAAGAGATTCCCCCCGTCAGGTCCGCATGGTGTTGGTTGTTATTATTATTAGGCTTTTATTGTTTTTATTCTAATGTCGATCACGCCGAGGTTTGTTTGCTATTGATGTTACATCGACACATTTGCTTCACACCTGTACGATCTACGGCACGATTTGTGCCAGGCCAATATAGTGTTTAAAAGCAAGGTGTTAGGATTGTGGCGTAATGTGGCAGCGGGGCGATTAGTTACGTTATCGCGCAAGGATTGAGTGCATTGGTAACACCGGCGCTGCAGCGATTCAGCCCCGAGAGCTTGTCCTTCGAGTGTCTCGTATCATGAGCCGTTAGAACCTGCGGAAGCGCTCGCGCGGCATACTGAGTTTTTGACGGCGCTGCCACAAGGCTTTTCGGCTGATGCCGAGCTTATGCGCTAGCTCGGTTTCAGTCATGTGATCTTGATTGTCGATAACAAAGCGCGTGAAATAGTCTTCCAGAGAAACTGAGCCTTTAACTTTGCTGGCGTTACTCGAGTGGCCAGCATCGCTATCAATAGCGAGCAACTCGGCATCAATCACCCGGCCCTCACACAGGATAACGCCGCGTTCGACAGCATTCATTAATTCTCTAATATTGCCTGGCCAGGAATAAGTCTGAATGACGTCGAGGGCGCACTGGGAAAACCTTAAGCCGGTTTTGCCTAAGTTTTTGCTATTGGTTTGCAGGAAGTGTTTGGCTAAATTCAGCAGGTCGCCGGGTCGTTCTCGCAATGGCGGCAAGCTGAGCTTGACGACGTTTAATCGATAATAAAGGTCTTCACGAAACAGGCCACTTTGGGTCAAAAGCTCGAGGTTCCTGTGGGTTGCGGCGATGAGCCGAACGTCGACCTTGCGAGTTTCTGTCGATCCGACTTTGCGGATTTCACCTTCCTGCAGAACTCGTAGTAATCGCGCCTGGGCTTCCAGCGGCAATTCACCGATTTCATCAAGGAATAATGTTCCGCCGTCAGCCGCCTCAACAAGCCCGGTTCGGCTGCTGGTCGCACCGGTAAAAGCGCCTTTTTCATGGCCGAACAATTCCGACTCTATCAGCGTCTCAGGGATCGCCGCACAATTGAGCGATACGATTCTCCGTTGTTTTCTGGGTCCGGCGGCGTGAATAGCTTGGGCTACCAGCTCTTTGCCCGTGCCTGATTCACCCAAAATAAGTACGTTGGTCTGAGTGGGCGCGACTTTGTGGATGCGATCGAAGAGTTTTCTCATGGCGTCACAAGTCCCGAGCATCTCTGGGAATAACGGAGAAATCGTCGAGTGGGGCTCAATGAGCGCCGTGATACTTTCGAACAGATCTTCATGGACGAAGGGCTTGGCAATATAATCTGCTGCGCCTAGTTTCATAGTATCCACTGCAGATCTGACGCTGGCGTGGCTGGTCATGACCAGCACCGGGACGTTGATCGCGTGGCTAATGATATCGGTGCCAGCAGAGCCGGGCAGCCGCAAGTCAGTGATAATTAGCGCGAAGTCCTGCAAATTATTTTGCAAGGCCTCTGCCAAGGATCCAGCTTCTACGACGTTGTATGATTTTTTTTCTAGAAACGTCTTTAAAGATGTGCGTGCGACGACTTCGTCTTCGACGATAAGAATCTTTTTTCGGCTCATGGATTACACTGTAGAACCTGAGATCTGATCAGTTACTAAACAGGTAAGGTTGGCTGATGTCAAACGAATTTTTCGTAAGGGTGGTGCGGCGAGTCATCGTGATACTGGTGCCCAAGTCGAAGCCGGGTGAGCTTGCGCGGATAGCGCGTGATGCTCGGGACGATGGCCAGCCTGAGGTCGGTGTCTTGACCAGGATCCTCGGCGGTAAAAAAGACTCAAGCATCGGTTTCAACGCGCGGAGGATACGCCTTGGTCATCGGCCGTCTTTGCCCCGAAATAATGGACCTCTTGAGTTGTAGCAAAGTCAGTCAGTAGATCGAACCAGATACTGGACATAATGTACAAGGCTGAGCCAATCATCTAATTGGCTGGTATACCTGTCAGGTTTTCCATCGCCAGGTGCCAAATTTGCACGCTTTGATTCTGGTCGATGGCGTAAGCCTCGAGGGGTAGATCTTGCAGAATCTATCGGCAGTAGCGCCGCAGATCATCCAACTGGCTTTTTCTACGGCATAGGCGGCGCCGAACAAGATGATCAGGTGATAGAGCCTGAAGAAGACTCGGTGGTTCCGGAAAAACACCATCAGTCGCCGGTTTTTCGCTTACGGACAATTGGGTCTCAGAGACATGGGGCTATCAGGCCGAGCCTGGCTAAATAATTGGCATGCCAGGCGACGATACTGTCGCTGGTCCGCCAGCTATCAACTTTAGTGATAAAGACGATGAAGTCAAAATCAGGAAAGCGATTAGATGATCGAGCGTCACGCCGGCATGGTAAACCTCATTAACGGCGAATGAATAAAGTTAATATTGGTCTGCAGGTGCCGCAAGGGTTAGGCGCTGCGGTACGAGATCTATTGACCAGGCCTGACTTGCGGCCTGAAGCAGGCTTTCTAGGTCATCGATCTCGGCGAATAGCGGTTGGCCGAGCGCGCTCAGAGCTTGCCGGATGCAGGCGATGGGTTCACCGCCGGGTATTGCCGCGGCCTGACTAGACTTGCTGAGCTTGAGTCCTTGTCGATCTACCAAAAGTGGAATGTGGGCGTAGTTGACGGGTGGGTACCTTAACGCGGCGCCTAGACAGGCTTGCTTCGGGCTAGAGTCAAGCAGGTCACTGCCGCGAATAACGTGGCTGATGTTTTGGTAGGCATCATCCACCGTGACGGCGAGCTGATAGGCGATGTAGCCGTCTTTGCGCTTGATGATGAAATCTCCGACATCCAGTGGTAGCTTTGCGATCAAGCGCCCCTGGATACGATCATCGATGGCGACAACAGCGGGTGGCACTCGAAAGCGAATCGAATGTGCGGGTATCGAAGGGGCGAAAGGGCGAGATCGACAGGTGCCAGGGTAAATCGGTGGCAGATCTCGACGACTGCAGGTGCAAGGGTAGACCTCGAGTTGATCTTTGAGAGTATCGAGCGCCGTTTGGTAGGCGTCGAGACGTTGGCTTTGAAACAGGGGCGTACCGTTCCAATGCAGTCCTAGGGACTCTAGCTGGCTCATAATTTGAGCCGTTGCATCAGGTCGCTCTCGAGGAGGGTCTAAATCTTCGATGCGCAGTAACCAAAGGCCCCGGTTTTGGCGGGCTTCGAGCCAGCCAGCGAGGGCCACGACAATGGAACCAAAGTGCAATGGTCCCGTCGGTGATGGCGCGAAACGACCGATATAACGCTGTGTCTGACTCATGGGTCGGGCGCTAAAGGCTGGTTAGCCGTGAAGTTGTCGTTCCTTGATTTCATCGAGGGTTTTGCAGTCGATACATTGGGTCGCCGTTGGTCTGGCTTCGAGCCGTTGGATACCTATCTCGATACCGCAAGAGTCACAGTAGCCATAGTCATCTTGGTCGATCAGGTCGATCGTGACATCAATCTTTCTGATGAGCTTACGCTCTCTGTCGCGGGTGCGCAGTTCAAGACTGAACTCTTCTTCCTGGGTCGCGCGATCTGCCGGATCCGGATCGTTAGCCGCGACATCTTTCATATGGTTGACAGTTCGATCCACTTCTTCCATTAGCTGCAATTTCCAGGCAAGCAGGATTTCTTTGAAGTGCCCGCGCTGTTCCTCGTTCATATAGTCTTCGTTCTTTTTACGAGCATATGGCGTGAAGTCAGCGGGTTGTGCGTCTATGCGACGCACGCCGGTTTTCTTAGTGGTTTTCACCGGTTTCTTGGCCGCTACTTTCTTGGTGGCGACGGTTTTAACATTTGTGATGGGGTCTGTCATGGTCACGGTAGGTTCTCGTTGGGCTGCCTTTGGAGAGCCTTTAGATGATGATTTTATCGGAGCAACCGTCGGCAACTCTGGTGCTGCAGCGGCCTTCGCGATCTTCTTGAGTTTTACCGCTTTCTTGGCGGGCGCAGCGGCCTTAGCACTGGGCAGCGATTCGAGTTTCTGTGCTACTTTTGCTTTTGCCGTCGCTTTAGTCGCGGCAGTCTTAGCTGGCGCTTTTGGCGTTGGCTTAGTGATCTTTTTGGCGCTCGATTTCGCTTGAACGGTGCCGGCCTTAGGTTTAGCGCTAGCCTTTGATTTGGCGGGGGCTAGCGCGGCTTTAACCGGCTTCGCGACGCTCTTGGCAATTTTTTTGGTGGCAACAGCTTGCTTAGCCGGAGTCGCGGTCTTCGGCTTAACCGATACCTTTGACTTTGGCTTCTTTGTTGCGGCAGCAGCTTGGCCTGGTGGCGTTTTTTTCGCGACCTTGGCTGCGGCTTTGCTTACCGGCGCTGACTTCTTCGCCGGCTGAGCTGTCGTCGTTTTTTTGGCTTTTGCCGCCGGCGCTGCAACTTTTACTTTGTCAGCGGGTTTGGCTTTTGCGCTATTTTTAGTTTTGGTTGCCATAGTTTGATCCAGTATGCTATGTCACGTAAAACCTAAACAAAATCGAGCGCGAACGTTACCAGAAGACGGAGGAATCTCCAAGCGAGAATTTCGCCCTCATACTGTAGCTTTGATTCGTGTCGTCGATGCCGAGATCCTGAAAAATATTGGGTCAACTTCTGACCCGACAGTGAATTTAGGCGATACTGTTATATCAAACAAGGTGCAGAGCCTTAGCTCAAGCCAGGGATGGGTGGTGAATAATGCTAGTTGTTGAAAATTCGGGTTATGCCCATCGACTCAAAGATATCCAATCGTTCAAGGTCATGAAGCTACTGGCAAGGGCCAATCAGCTCCAATCTGAGGGGCATCAGGTGGTTCATATGGAGGTGGGGGAGCCAGATTTCGAGACACCGGGCGCCATTGTCGAGGCGGGTATTGCGGCTTTGCGCGCGGGGAAAACCAAATACACCGCTGCGCAAGGCATTCCTGAACTCAGAGAGCTGTTGAGTCGACATTACGCAGACGAACATGGTGTTGATGTGGCGCCCTCAAGGATTTTCATTACCGCGGGTAGTTCGGGTGCGCTGTTGCTGGTTTCTGCACTGCTCCTGAATCCCGGTGAAGGCTTGTTAATGACAGATCCGGGGTATCCCTGTAATCGGCATTTCCTCAAGGCCTTCAGTGGTGAGGGTCAACTGGTGCCAGTGACGGCGGCCGACGGCTATCAGTTAAACACGACCTTGGTCGACCGACACTGGCAGTCTTCGACTCGCGGCGTGTTATTGGCGTCACCAGCTAACCCAACGGGAGCGATTATCGACGAAGATGTGCTTAAGGCGGTCGCCGCGGGTGTTCGGCAACGCGGCGGGCATTTAGTGGTGGATGAAATTTACCACGGTCTGACCTATACCAACCATAAGCCAACCAGCGTGCTCGCCTTTGATCCTGAAGCGTTTGTGATTAACAGTTTCTCGAAATATTTTGGTATGACGGGCTGGCGCCTGGGTTGGTTGATTGTTCCGGAATCTGCTGTATCAGAGGTAGAAAAACTCGCACAAAACCTCTTTATTTGCCCCTCCAGCATTGCCCAAGAGGCCGCGCTAGCAGCATTCAGTGTGGAGGCGCGAGATATTATGGAGCGCCAGCGGGAAGCGTTTCAGGCTCGTCGTGACTTTCTGGTGCCGGCGCTGCGGGAAATTGGGTTTGGTATCGAACGCATGCCTGAAGGGGCTTTTTATGTCTATGCGACGATGCCGGCGGGTCTTGCTGTCAGCAGTGAGGCCTTCAGTGATCGATTGCTCGAAAACCACTATGTTGCGGTAACGCCAGGTACAGATTTCGGCTTCTATCGGGCGGATGAACACCTGCGCTTCAGTTACGCACAGCGTCTAGACATGCTTGAGTTGGGCGTTGATCGATTACGTCGTGCTGTTGCCGCTGATGGATTATCTTGAACTTCTCACCGCCGCTTGCTTCCGCGGTTTTGATTAAGCGCTATAAGCGATTTCTTGCGGATATCACTTTGTCGGACGGCTCGGTTAAAACCATTCATTGTCCCAATACCGGATCGATGAAAAACTGCGCCGCAGCCGGTGATCGAGTCTGGTATTCCACGTCAGAGAATCCAAAACGCAAGTATGCTCACACCTGGGAGCTCAACGAGACACAGGCAGGCCATTTTATCGGCGTGAATACCCATCGCGCGAATACGTTGGTTCATGCGGCGATTGACAATGGTGTAATAGCAGAGCTTCAGGGTTACGGCACCATCACGCCGGAGGTCAAATATGGGCAGGAAAACAGCCGAATCGATTTGCTACTGACGCATCACCAGCAGCTGCCATCCTGCTACGTAGAGGTCAAGAGTGTGACTTTGTGTGAACCTCGAAATGATAGCAATATTGGCTATTTTCCAGATTCCGTGAGCGCCCGCGGCACCAAGCACTTGCGTGAATTGATGCAAGTTGTCGACCAAGGTGACCGTGGGGTTCTGGTGTTTTGCGTCCAGCATTCGGCTATTGAAGCCGTTCGCCCGGCGCTGCATATAGATCCGATCTATACGGCAACGCTGACGTTGGCAATGGCCGCTGGCGTTGAGGTCATGGCTTATCGAGCGGACCTGAGTGCCACCGGTGTTCGTCTGGTTGAATCCATCCCCGTGTCGCTGGTAGAGCTCGAATGAGGAGGCCTGTCGCTTGGATATTGTTGATGGCAGCGGTGGTGGTTAGTGCAATCGTGGCGATGTTTCTGGGTAGCGCGACGATCTCTCTGGCGCAGGGATGGAGCCTGCTCAACGGTGAATCGACGGCCCCGCTGGTGGATACGATTGTTCTCCAAATCAGGCTGCCAAGAGTTCTGTTGGCGCTGATTGTCGGTGCGGGCACCGCTGCTACGGGTGCAGCGATTCAAGGTATGTTTCGAAATCCGCTCGCTGACCCAGCGTTGATTGGCGTTTCCAGTGGCGCCGCGCTGTTTGCGGCGGGTTATATGGTCTTGAACCTACACAATTCGGCGTGGGGGTTTCTGGGTCTGGCTGGCAGCGCGTTCACGGGCGGCTGCATCACGACACTGCTGGTGCTAAAAGTGGGTCAGCGCAGCGGAACCATTTCCAGCATGTTGCTAGCGGGAATCGCGATTAACGCGATTGCATTAGCCGGCGTAGGTTTATTTTCTTATCTCTCATCAGATTTGCAGTTAAGGTCCGTGGCGTTTTGGGCGCTCGGCAGTTTCAATGGCGCTGATTGGGGCAGCGTTCAAGTCGCATTGGTTATTCCGCTAGCTGTGCTGTTGCTGTACCAAGATAGTCAGAAGCTCAATGCCGTCACTCTGGGTGATCTTGAGGCCACGCACCTGGGTATTAACGTACCCAAGTTGCGGACTCGAATTGTGCTGTATACCGCGGTCATAACGGGCGCGAGCGTAGCGCTGGTGGGTATCATCGCGTTTATCGGCCTGGTTGTGCCGCACTTGATACGCTTAACGCTGGGTTCCAATCACCATACAGTCATACCGGGATCAGCATTGCTGGGCGCGTTGTTGCTGCTAATGGCGGATACTCTCGGGCGCGTGATTATCGCACCCGCAGAATTGCCCGTGGGGATACTGACGGCGCTGTTGGGCGGACCGTTCTTTATTTACCTGGTTGTGCAGCAAAAAGGCAGGCTGGGTATATGACACTTCGCGCTGAACATTGTGGTCTGAGCTATGCAGGTAAAGCGATATTGCGTGATGTCAGTCTCGAGCTGAAGCCGGGCGAAATTCTCGCCGTCGTGGGCCCTAATGGTGCGGGTAAGTCCTCTCTCGTGGGACTGTTGGCGGGTACCAGTCAACCTACGCTTGGGTCTGTCACGCTCGACAATCAGCTTTATACTGATCTCTCCCTGGCTGCAAGAGCCACCCAATTGGCCGTTCTGCCACAACACACTAGCCTGGATTTCCCGTTTACCGTTGATGAGATTGTTGAAATGGGCAGGATACCCCATGGTGGCAATGCTCGAATGCACGCGCCCATGCGTACCGAGATCGCCGAGTTGTTAGGGCTCGAGGCGTTGCGCGAACGGGTTTACACCACCTTGTCTGGGGGCGAGAAGCAGAGAACGCAGCTTGCTCGGGTGCTTTGTCAGTTATGGGATGGTATGCCAGGCAGTTATTTTTTGTTTGATGAGCCCACTGCGGCCTTGGATATCGCGCATCAACTGGCCTTTATGAGTCTGGCCCGGCAACTGGTCGAAAAAGGTGCCGGGGTGTTGATGGTGATGCATGATATTAATCTTGCGGCCCGTTATGCCGACCGGCTTCTGTTGCTTAAAGACGGTGAGGTCATGGGCATGGGCGCTCCTGCGGAAGTGTTGACGAATGAGCGCGTTAAAGCAGCCTTTGGGGTGACTCCTGAGGTCGTGCAGCTGGCCGATGGCAGTCGACAGTGGCTGTTTGTCGAATGATTTTTTCGTGGTTCGATCGTTGGCCCAGGGGTTAACTTGCAGCGTCGAGCCTTTGATGGATTTGAATGGATGGATGTGAATGTATGCGACGGCTGAGAATAAATCGGCCATAATTCTCGAAAATCCACAAGGACTAGCAATGCCGGAAGGCTTTGTATTAACCCGGCAATGGCTGGAAAAACCTGACGGTCAAGACCTGGTATTCTGGCTTGCTACCGATAGCGGGCCGGTGAAGGTTGTAATCGAAAATCACGAGTCAGTATTTTTCCTGCCACTGCCGCAGATTCCTGCAGCGAGACGGATTCTGGGAGATAAGCCCCGTTGGCGGGATGCTGCCGTGCCCCTGCGTGATTTCCAGCAAACAGCGGTACACGCCTGTTACTTCACTTCGCAAAAAGATCTAAATGTTGCCCGTTCACGGCTTTGGCAGGCCAATGTGCAGCCTCTGGAGGCTGATGTTCGGCCGACGGATCGCTATTTGATGGAGCGGTTCATTACCGGCGCTATGTCGGTTGAGGGTGATGCTGAGGTCCTAGATGGCCTGCCTGTGTACCGTAATCCGCGATTATTACCAGTCGAGTATATACCGCAGTTGTTGGTGGTTTCGCTGGATATCGAGACATCCTATACAGAGAATATTCTTTACTCGATTGCCGTCTCGGGTCTGAATTTGGCCAAGGTATTCATGGTATTAGATAGTCTCCCGCCAGATCATGGCGACCCAGCGTTAGACGAGAGGCCGGACTATCTTGAGTCTGTGGCCACCGAAGCGGCGCTGATTGAACGTTTCCTTGAATGGTTTGCGGTACTCGATCCAGACGTGGTTATCGGTTGGAATGTGGTTGGATTTGATTTGCGGTTTTTGCAGAAGCGTTGTGAGTTCTACGGTCTGGCTTTCTCGTTGGGTCGACAACAACAGGAGGTGCGTTGGCGATCTGCCAGCCAGGGCCAACAGCGGCATTATGCCTTGGTGCCTGGTCGAGTGGTCCTCGATGGCATTGAGTTGCTTCGAACCGCGACCTATCAATTTGAGAGCTTCAGTCTGGAAAATGTCGCGCGGGTTTTATTGGGGCGCGGCAAGTTGGTTCATGATGTTGATAGCCGCGCGGCAGAAATCCAGGTCATGTATGCACAGGACCCGCGCGCATTGGCTCGCTATAATCTCGAAGACTGTGTGCTGGTAGAGGAGATTTTTGCCAAGACAGACTTGATCCGCTTTGCTCTCGAGCGTGCTCGTTTGACTGGTCTTGATCTGGATCGGCCCGGAGGTTCTGTTGCGGCCTTTGATTTTTTGTATCTGCCGAGGCTTCATCGTCAAGGTTACGTTGGCCCTGTGGTGAGTGAGCAGATTGATTCGGGTAGTCCCGGCGGCTATGTTCTGGATTCAAAGCCGGGGCTTTATGAGCATGTCATCGTCCTGGACTTCAAGAGTTTGTACCCGAGTATTATTCGTACTTTCCATGTGGATCCGCTGGCCATGGTTTGTGGCGAGTTGGAGGGTGACGGCATAGCTGGCTTCAAGGGCGCGAAATTTTCTCGTCAGCATTATATTTTGCCCGCAATTATTGAGAGTCTCTGGTTGGCTCGCGACCAGGCGAAGTTGGCGGGCCAAACTGCCATGTCCCAAGCCATCAAAATCATTATGAATTCTTTTTATGGCGTTCTTGGCACGCCTGGCTGTCGGTTTTTCGATCAACGCCTGGTGAGTTCAATTACCTTGCGCGGTCATGAAATACTGCAGACCACCCGTGATTTGTTAGAGGACTGGGGCTACTCAGTAATCTACGGTGACACAGATTCGGTATTTGTCTGGCTCAGAGGGGCCAGCCAGACTCGGAACGTGGATGCCACGGGACATGACTTGATGGCCAGGTTGAACCTCTGGTGGCAAGCGCAGGTCGCGACATCAGCCGGTACGGTGAGTTGTCTCGAGGTTGAGTACGAGGCCCACTTCTCACGTTTTCTGATGCCTACTGTCCGTGGTTCGACGACGGGCAGTAAGAAGCGCTACGCCGGACTGATCAAGACCGGTGACGAAGAGGTGTTAGTCTTCAAGGGACTGGAGACAGTTAGGAGTGATTGGACGCCCTTGGCGAGGGTGTTTCAGCAGGAGCTCTATCGCCTGGTATTCCATGACCAGCCGGTTGCCAACTTTATTCGAGATACGGTTGCATCAGTGTACGCCGGTGAACGAGATGAAGAATTGGTGCTGCGTAGGCGCTTACGCCGCAAGCTTGAAGATTACACCAAAAACGTTCCGCCGCACGTTAAGGCCGCCAGGCTTAGTGATGATATTCGGGCCGCCAGGGGGCTCGCCCGTTTATTGACCCATGGCGGATGGGTTGAGTATGTCATGACAATCAATGGGCCCGAACCGCGTCAATACCGAGTCTCTCAGATAGATTACCAATTCTATGTGGACAAGCAGATAGCGCCTATTGCAGACGCTATCCTGGCGCTGACGTCGACCTCATTATCGAAGCTCACCGATCGACAAATGGGCCTATTTGAACAGGCAGAGCGTTAATAAATCTAGCCGAGCAGGGCTCGAACATCCGCGGTGGCCATGCGTGCGCCAAAATGGCTAACCAATAATGCCGCCGCCTTATTGGCGATATGCGCAGCCTCTGCGTAGTTCATGCCATGGTTGATGCCGTATAAGAACGCGCCAGCAAACATGTCTCCAGCGCCAGTGGTGTCCACCGCCTTGGCGGCAAACCCGGGTACTATATTGACCGCCTTGCCGTCGAAGACCATCGCGCCATCTTTACCGCAGGTCATCGCCACTCGCGGACAAATAGTCTTCAGTCGGCTCATGGCATCTTCGCGAGAAGTCGCGGCGGTCCAGAGTTTCGCTTCTTCTTCATTACAGAAAATCAGGTCAACCCCACCTTCGGCCAGTTCGTCAAAGGCATGTTTGAAATTATCGACCATGGCTGGATCGGAGAGTGTCATCGAGACTTTGACGCCGGCAGCGCGGGCGATCGCTTGGGCTTCTTTGGCCGCTGCCATCGCGCTTGGCGAGGTCACCAGATAGCCTTCGATGTATAAATAATTAGATCGCCTTAGTGCATCGGGGTTGAGCTCGCTGACGCCTAATGTGGCAGTGATGCCTAGATGGGTGGTCATGGTGCGTTCTGCGTCTGGCGTCACCAGGGAAATACACTTGCCGGTGATACCGGACTCTCGTCCCGCATCCAGGTTGGTTGCAACGCCAGCAGCCAACAAGTCGTGCATAAAAAAGTCGCCGGTATCATCATTAGCGACCTTGCAGCTGTAGAACGAAGTGCCGCCAAATTGGGCGACAGCTACGATGGTGTTGGCCGCTGAGCCGCCGCCGGCTTGCTTGACGACGCGGTGTTCGTGTTCGTGCTCGAGCAGGTGAATCAGTTTTTCTCGGTCATCTGCGTCTACCAGCGTCATGACGCCTTTTTGCAGTTTTGCGATGTCGATAAAAGCCTCGTCCACTTCATACTCAGTATCTACCAAGGCGTTGCCCACGCCATACACGTCAAAATTTGTCATTAGTGTCTCAATATCTGTTGGGTTTCAGGGTGTTTGTCAACAGCGCTTGTCCAAAGCACTGCTCAAATTGTTTTGAAGACAGTCTTTGCGGCTTGAATCGTGGCCGTGATGTCGGCGTCAGTATGTGCCGCCGAGACAAACCCAGATTCAAAGGGTGAAGGTGCCAAGTTAATACCCTGTGCCAGCATGCCATTGAAAAATAGGTTGAATCGTTGCGTGTCAGTATCCATTACCTGGCTGAAGTATCTGACCTCGGCATCGGTAAAGAAAAAGCCAAACATGCCGCCGACCTGGTTGGTGGTGAAATTGATACCCGCTTCATCTGCCGCGGCCTGCAAGCCTTGGGTTAAATTCTGGGTTTTTTGTGTCAGGTCGGCATAGAACCCAGGTGCCTCGATGATTTCCAGCGTCGCGAGTCCGGCAGTCATGGCGATGGGGTTGCCAGACAAAGTGCCAGCTTGGTAGACGCCGCCCAATGGGGCGAGCAAGCTCATGATGTCTTTGCGCCCACCAAAGGCGCCGACGGGCATGCCGCCACCGATGATTTTGCCGAGGGTCGTCAGGTCTGGACGTACGCCGTACAGTGCTTGAGCGCCACCCAGCGCCACCCGAAAACCCGTCATCACCTCGTCAAAGATCAAGATTGTGCCAGAGATATCGCATTGAGCTCTCAAGGCTTCAAGAAAACCGGGAATAGGCGGTACGAGGCCCATATTACCGGCGACCGGTTCGACAATAATGGCGGAGATTTCCTGGCCAGAGCGGGCGAATAATTCCTCCACCTGGCTGATGTTGTTGTATTCAAGTGTGATCGTATGTTGTGCGAGGCTGGCGGGGACGCCCAGTGAGTCAGGTTCGCCCATGGTTAGCGCACCGGAACCGGCCTTCACCAGTAAAGAATCGCTGTGACCGTGGTAGCAACCTTCAAATTTCACGATTTTATCGCGACCGGTAAATCCTCGAGCCAGGCGAATGGCGCTCATGGTTGCCTCGGTGCCTGAGCTGACCATCCGTAGCATTTCCATATGGGGCATGATGGTCCTGACCTTCTGGGCCATCAACGTCTCAATTTCTGTGGGTGCGCCAAAGCTTAAGCCGTTGTCGAGGGCCTGATGGACCTTGGCAATCACCGCCGGGTGGCAATGACCGACAATCATGGGGCCCCAGGAGCCGATGTAGTCGATGTATTGTCGATCGTCTTCGTCGATCAAATAGGCGCCGCGGCTTTGCTTAAAAAAGACTGGGTTGCCGCCAACTCTCTGAAAAGCGCGGACTGGCGAGTTGACGCCACCGGGCAGGACTTGTTTGGCTGCTTCAAAAAGTGATGCTGAACGACTCATGATGTAGGACACGGCAATGAACGAGGTGCGAATTCAACCACTCTTGCGCAGACTATTCAAACCCGATCGTCGCGATCGTGATGTCGGTGCATCCTGCGGGTGAAGTTTGTTCGTTGAATTCATTGCCTGCCAGTGGCTGTACAGGCGGCAAATACCCTGGCCTGAGACTGGTGATTGCGGCGCTTGAGCCGCCGCCGGGATTGGTGGCGATAGGCTTGGCTCAAATTGCCGGACCGCGCCATGCGCGGTGTTTGGCCTTAGATGAGCGTTGAGCGCTGAGAGCAGGTTGCCGATGCCTGATTCGAGATCAGGAACCTGGCCCTTCGACCGTGGTGCTAATCTCAAGGACGGCATACGATGGGTCAAAATATCTGCTAAGCTGGCTTGCGAGACGGCGGTAGAGTGCAATGAACAGATGGCGACAGTAAAAGGCAGCAAGCTGCATCGAATGGTTGTGGTGCCGCACAGGCCCTGGTACCGATTCGGAGTGTTCAGTTTGAGTCTGGTGGTATTGGCAACGTTAAGCGGGTTGGCCTACCTCTATGGTTTGGATGAAGGTTTGGCGGCCAAACGTGGGGTGCTGGCGGAGCGAGATGCCCTTTTGGAATCTTTGGCGCTGAATAAAAAAGCCTTGGAGCATACCCGCCAAGAACTCGCTGATGAGAAATTAGGCGGCGAGGTTGATTTGCTGTCTAACGAAGAGGTTCGACAATCGGTGGAGGCTTTGCAAAGCGAAATTGCTGAGCTCAACGAAGAAATTCGATTTTATAAAGGCTTGATGGTGCCGGGCTCCGAGGCAAATGGTCTGCGTATAGAACAATTCGACATTTCCGTGTCAGATGTGCCCGGTCGCTTTAGTTTCAGTTTGCACCTCACTCAGGTCGTTGAAAAGCATGAATACGTGCGTGGAATGGTTGAAGTCTCTGTGGCGGGCAAGCTGAACGGTAATCTGAAAAGTTATCAGTTAAACGAGTTAAATGCCGATCATGCGAGCCAGATCAAGTTCCGGTTTCGGTATTTCCAGAAGATAGAAGGTGAGGTTGAATTTCCTGAGGGCTTTGTTCCTGAGCAGCTGGTAGTGATGGTCCTTCCGTCGGATCAAAACGTGGAGAGCTTAGAGCAGGCATTCGAGTGGCGATTGAGCGAGGATTGAGCATGTTCGGAAAAAAAATGAAGGATGCCGGTATTACACTGATCGCAAATAATTGTGAGCTTGTGGGTGATATCCACTTTAAGGATCAGCTGCTGATCAATGGCTGCGTTAAGGGCAATATTTTTGCTGAGGTTGGCTCCAATGCGCAAGTCACGGTGAGCGAAAGTGGCGCTGTTCATGGTAATATTAGTGCCCCCAACGTTGTGGTCAACGGTAAGGTCTTCGGCGATATTCGCTCGGATAAGCATGTGGAACTCGCCGTCAATGCGCAGGTCGAAGGCAATGTGTTCTACAGTCTCGTCGAAATGGTGGAGGGCAGCCGGCTTGATGGCAGCCTCGTCTATGCTAACCCAGGTAATACGGGTGTGAAGAGTCGTGCTGCGGCGGAAAGTTCGGTTGCTGAGGGTCAGGTTGTCCCGCGGCAGCATGGAATTTTGGATAAACCTGCTACAATGCCTTCTTCAATACCCGGCCCATCAATCGCAGGTGGCGTGCAGACCAAGACTGCCTGATACATACTTTTTTATTGTTGGCCGCTTGATTCTCCGGCCATGGATGCTAGATAGAGCCTATGAGTGAAGTGTCAACCTATACCCCTGCCGGCCTGAAGTTCACGGACTCAGCAGCCCATAAGGTTAAAAACCTAATTACAGAGGAAGAAAATCCCGCATTGAAGCTTCGGGTTTTCGTGACGGGCGGCGGTTGTTCCGGTTTCGAGTATGGTTTCACCTTCGATGAGGACGTTGAGGATGATGACACCATTATTGAGAACGCGGATGTGACGTTGGTCGTGGATGCCTTGAGCTTCCAATATCTGGCGGGAGCGCAAGTGGACTTCAAAGAAGATCTGCAAGGTTCCAGGTTTGTTGTCACTAACCCGAATGCCAGCTCAACCTGTGGTTGCGGTAACTCCTTCTCGATTTAGCTCAGGGTAGTGCCAATAGCAACCCGCATCATCGAATCTCATCGAGTATCGTAGTGTTAGCCCTATAGCGTCGAGGATTGCCCAGTGCGCGACTAGCGAGAGCGATTGGGCGTTTCTAAAAGTGCTAGGTTGGTGTTTCCAGCGACTGAATTCAATCTCGCCAGCAGTGTCTGAGTCGAAAGCACGAAGCGATCAAGCTCAACCTTGGGGATAGGTTGAGCATCAGGCAGTTTCACAGTTCGCGGGTTTCTGTGGACACCATCAACCAAGAATTCATAGTGCAGGTGAGGGGCTGTTGCCCAGCCTGAAGCGCCAACATAGCCGATAACCTGCCCCTGTTTTACTGTGCTTCCGGAACGAATTCCCTGCGCAAATGCCGATAGGTGCAAATATTTCGTGGTGTATTGCTCGCCATGCTGGATGACCACATAACGACCTGAGGCGTTATTTTGACGAGCGCCGCTCACTTTGCCGTCGCCAGCGGCCAATACGGGAGTGCCGGTGTTGGCAGCGTAGTCAATCCCGCGGTGAGGCATCACGCGGTTGTGTATAGGGTGTAGTCGTTTCAGGTTGAAGCTTGAGCTAACGTGGGAAAAATGCACCGGGTCCCGCAAGAAGGCTTTGCGTAAACTGCTGCCATCCGGGGCGAAATAGTCTTGCCGTCCGGCGCTGTCGACATACCTGACGGCGGTGTAGACTTTGCCCATGTTATTGAATTGTGCAGCGAGTATTTCACCCTCTTTGACTTTCTCACCATCGACATAGATGTCTTCAAATAACACAGAGAACGAATCTCCTTGGCGCAGATCCAGGGCGAAACTGATATCCCACTGAAAGACATAGCTGAGTTTCATGATGAGCGCGTCAGACAGTCCTGCAGCCTTGCCAGCGTGGTATAGCGATGGGTGGTCGCTGGTAATGGATGCCGAACCATAAGAGATCAGTGTTTCAGCTTCTGCTTCTTGCCAGTAGGATTGAAAATGTTCACCCTTGCGGGTAATGACCAAGTGTTTCAGTGGCGTTTCTTCGTAATTCAAGGTGATGAGCTGGCCCGATGGATCAATCTCGAACACCAATGTTTTGCCGGGAATGATGCGTTTTAATACGGCCACTGATTTGCCGAGCTCCATGACCCTTTGTAGCTCTCCAGCTGAAAGCCCGGCGCGGCTGAAGATTGCCGACAGGCTGTCCCCGGATTTGATCGTAATGCGGGTTTGAGTCGGCTTGAGGGGCTCGTCGATCGCCTCGGCGACTGGTTCGACGGGCTCGACGAAATGCCTGTCGATCTCATGTGGCAGAATCGACAAAGACACGGGGACTCTAGACATCTCCGGCGCTTGTTTCTCAGGTAATGTGGTGATCATGACCAGCAAGCAGCACGCGGTAGCGAGGGCGATTTTCAAGTGAGTCTTGGGATAAGCTTCCATAGACATGTTAGGGTGTCGTCAGTAATTATTGTGGTTTGTGATAAATCGACGGTAACTATATAAAAAATAGGGGAAAATGGAAACCCTTTAGCCGGAAAGTATCGCGAGCTTAGGGCCTACTTTGATGGTCATTTATCTTGAAATTATCTGAGTTTCCTGTATTTTTGCGCCCTCGCCGGTCAGGTGAAGGTGGTTAACGGGCGTCTATGGCAAGGTTGCCCCGATCCCCGTGACACTGAAGGCCAATGAATAGGAATGAGGCGCGACACATGGGTATGCAGCAAGACCTTTTAGGTAAGTTACGCTCGCTCGGCTTGATTGCCCAAGTTAGCAGTGAGGAGGATTTAGTGGCTCATCTGCAAGCTGAGTCGAGGACCGTGTATTGCGGTTTCGACCCGACGGCAGATAGTTTGCATATTGGCAATTTGGTGCCCTTGTTGGCTTTGCGCCGTTTTCAGCTGGCGGGCCATAAACCCATTTTATTGGTGGGCGGGGCGACGGGCATGATTGGTGACCCAGGTGGTCGAAGCAGTGAGCGCGAGCTGAAATCAGCGGACGTTGTTCGAGATTTTGTGGTTAAAATTAGGCAGCAAGCCAGTGCGTTTCTGGATTTCGATTGTGGTTCGACATCGGCGATTGTGGTGGATAATGCTGAGTGGACGGAGCAGCTAACGGTCATTGATTTTTTGCGAGATATTGGCAAGCACTTTAGTGTTAACGCCATGATACAGAAGGAGACAGTCAAGCGGCGCCTCGAAGATGAGTCACAGGGCATTAGCTATACTGAGTTTAGTTATATGATCCTGCAGTCCTACGATTTTGTGATCCTTAATCAGCGTTATGACTGCACCATCCAAATGGGAGGCAGTGACCAGTGGGGTAATATTACCAGCGGCATGGATCTGATACGGCGCATGAATGGTCGTCATGCGCACGCGATAACCTACCCCTTGATCACGAACTCTGACGGCACCAAGTTCGGGAAGAGTATGGGCAACGCAGTCTGGTTAGATCGACAGAAGACCTCGCCGTATGCGTTTTACCAGTTCTGGCGCAATTGCTCTGACGCCGATGTTGTCCAATATCTGAAAATTTTTACCTTCCTCGGTGATCCAGAGTTGGCTCGCCTGGCTGCATCACATCAGCAGGACCCAGGCGTGCAGGAGGCGCATAAGGCGCTTGCCGAGGCGGTGACTCGACTGGTACATGGCGATGAAGGATTAGCGGCCGCATTGCGCATCACCGAGGCGCTTTTTAGAAACACGCTAGCGGCCCTGGTCGAGGCGGACATGCAGCAACTATCGCAGGACGGCCTGCCCGTCACTCAAGTCGCCGACGGATCGATAGGTTTGCTGGAAGCGCTGGTCGCGTCTGGGCTGGCAGTCACGCCCCGAGGCGAAGTGACGTTGGGGCAGGCCCGCAAGTTGGTTCAATCTAATGCCGTATCGGTCAACGGAGAAAAGGTTATAGACGAGTCTCTACAGCTGACCAGAGCCTCGGC
>ERZ889078.1088-NODE-1088-length-22445-cov-8.138142_pt1 | contig 22445 bp, 20 predicted proteins | sample MGYA00521266_ERZ889078 | MGnify/ENA primary metagenome ERZ889078 (study PRJEB32303, sample SAMEA104408618) | aquatic metagenome | biome: Brackish water; feature: Pelagic; material: water | place: Baltic Sea | collected 2014-06-16T06:34:00 | depth 76,534 m ...
CGTCGTCATGGCGCGCTCGCCCTTGCCCACCACCGTCGTCTTCAGCGGAACTGTGGGCTCGAAGCGCACCGCGCGCTCGCCAACGACCTGCGCTTCGACACGGGTGATCGGCACCTTCGACAGCGGTAGTTTGATCTGCGGCTGTCCGTGGCTGCGATCCACCGCGAGGCGAAACGTCGCCGTGATCACGTGGTCGCCAGCGCCGCGAACCGCCACGCGGTGCCAGCCGTCGGCGACTGTCGAGACCAGCGCCTGCTTGCCGTCGAGGACCGACGTGAGGGCCGAGGTTTCATCGATAAGTCGCAGCTGCACGGGCGCCTGTCGCACGCGCACCGTGAAGGTCGCGCTGACGTCGACCCCGTCGCCCTGCGCGTCGGGCTTGACCACGTACCGCGCGCTGCGAACGGCGCCCGACTCAGCGCCGAGGCCCCACGCCAGGACGACGGCGGTTGTCGCAGGTACCTCAAAGGTGTGGTTGCCGCTCGATTTCGCGCTCGGCCAGAGCTGAACGCTGGCCGCGCCCGGGCCGCTCACCGATACGGACGCGCCGGGTACGGGGGGCAGGGCGATCAACGCGCTCGTGCCGGCCGCGGTCTCTCGGACGCGAACCTGAATGACCATGCGAATGGAGACGGACGCGGAGGGGTCTTCGATCACGAGCAGGTGCGCGCCGGCGCGTCGAAGCAGGGGTACCGAGTCGCCGTCCGCCGTCACCGACTCGATGATCTGATCGCCCGGCAGCAGCAACACCTCGGCGCGGCGTTTGCCCGTGACCTTGACCTCGCCCGTGATCACGACCCGCGCGAAGGGTTGGGTTGGGCTGGGTAGCGTCACCTCGACCCTGGCTCGCGACCAGGCTGCGTCGGAGGCTTGGCCGCCCGCCTTGAGCATGAGCGCTTGGTACCGTTCCAGACTCAACCGCACCGACTCCGTGGGTTTGGCGGCCTCCGCAGCTAACGGCGCGGTCGCCAGCGACGTCGCGCTGAGGAGGAACGCAGCACCCAGCAGCAAGGCGCCGATCTGCGCTGATCTGAGCGGCGCCACGAGCCGGCTGGGGCGGCGGGCTGGGCCGTGGGCGGGGCGGCGGGCGATGAGGCGATTCGGGGTCATAGGCGTCCTCCTGGACAAGCGACCTCAGTGAGGACGCGCGGCGCGGGCGTGCGATCTATCGAGTCTGCAAACAGGCTGTGTTCACAACGACACAGACGTCTGATTGCACATCCCGCGCGGGGTAGCTGCATGCTGCTGGCGCCCGCAGAATCTATCACGAATGCAGGCTTCGCAAGGCGCTCGCAGCGCCGCGTTGACGCGCCAGGATTGACCCTTCGGACGTCACCCTCGCACACTCCGCGCCATGATCGACGCCCGCCGCCAACCCGCCTCGTGCTGCTCGGGGCCCCAGGTCGCTCTCCGCCGCGAGCGGGGTGCGGTGTGGGCGTGGACCCTCGCCCTGCCGCTCCTGTTGGTCGGCTGCGGCGGCGCGACGCCACCGTTGGCCACGGGTCAAGTGGCCGCGTCCGGCGCCAGCGCCGCCGCGGCGCGGCAGACGGCCGCGCAGCTGAAGGTGGCAGGCGCCAAGGGTGATGCGGAGGCGCAGGGGCAGCGGTGGGGGCCGGCGTCGTCGCGTTTTCACGCCGCGATGCGCACCGCCAAGCAGCCCAGTGTGTGCGCGGCGCTGAAAACTCGGCGAGATCGCGCCGCCGGACATTACGCGAGCCAGCTGCTGCGCGGCCTTGAAGACAGGCTCACGGCGCCGAGCGCGCGCGAGATTTTTGCGCAGGCCGCGGGCCTCGCGCGGGCCGCTTGGGTGCCGCTGCCGGAGCGCCACCGCGCCGAGGCCCTCATGGCCCGCGCTGGGGCCCAGCTCTGGGCGGCGTCCAGCGCGGCTGACCCCAGCGCGCGTCTCGCCCAGGTGCAAGGCGCCGCCGCGTGGGCGTTGCAGCTGCCGGCAGATGACCCGACGGTGCGGGCGTGGCGGGCGGAGAGCCTGCGCCTCGCGACGCACCACGACGCGCTGCGATCGGCGCGCAGCGCGTTGCCGTTCGCCGGTTGGCTGCAGAACAGACTCGTGCGCGAGTTGGGTGGCGTCGCGCATCCGAGCGCGCGGCGTTGGCTCGCCGAGATGGTGCGCGCCAGCAGTCTGCGATTTGAGGTCCGCCTTGAGGGCCCATGCCGTGCGCAGGGTGATGCGGCGGCCGCCGCCCTGGCGTCGCCGTTCGGCGTGCGGGTGCCTGTGACGCTGCAGATGCAGTCCTGCGGCGACCAGCGGGCGGCGACCAGCAGCCTGGGCGCCTATCGCGTCTTTGTCGCAGATGTCCGCATCCGGCCGCCAAACGCGAACGTGATTCGTGTGCACCTCGGGCTCGGCGCGAAGCCGACCGCCGCGGCGAGCGCGCTCGATCTGCAGTTGGCCGGCGCTGCGGCGGCTCGAATTCGCGCCGCCGCAGCGCCGATCCGTCGCGCGCAAGCGACGCCGTTGATCGCGCGGGCGCGCGTGGCGACCAACCCGCTCCAGGCCGAAGAGCTGTGGCTGCATGCCTTGGCGTGGCGCGGCGCGCTGCCTGAAGATGGCGTCGCGTTTCTCCGCGCGCACGTCGGCCTGACGCTGGCCCAAGCGATCGCCGCTCAGTCGACGCGCTGGCCCCGCGCGCGCCTGCTCCTGCGCCTGCCAACGCGGCCGTATCCAGCAGGAAAACCCCATGATTGCGGCCTTAAAGCTGACGCGCGTCGCCCGCCCAACCCAACCGCCGCCCCATCCCAGCCGGCGCACGCGTCAGCTGTCGATCGTGGCGACTAGGTGTGGTAGTCGTGCTGCGGCCCCACCGTTCTCCCGCCGACCCATTGCCCGGCCTCGATGGCTCGGCCCTCCAGGAGATCTGATGTCCGCTGCGCACGCCCCCCTTGAGCCCCATGGACCGATCGAGCCCCTGTTCGACGATGTGTGGCGGGTCAACGGCTCGTTGGAGATGAAGCCCACCATGCGGCTGGGTCGCAACATGATCGTTGTGCGCAACGGCGGCGAGCTGACGATTATCAACTCCGTCCGGCTCGACAGCGGCACAGAGGCGCAGCTCAAGGCGCTCGGCACCATCGCGCACGTCGTGAAGATCGGGCTGCATGGCATGGACGACGCCTACTACGTCGACACGTTCGGCGCGAAGATGTGGACGCTGCCGGGAGCGCGCGTGGCCGAGGGTGTCACGGCGACAGACGTGTTGAGCGCGGACGGCGACAGCGCGACCCCCGGCAGCCCGATCCCCGACCTCACTGTCTTCGTCTTTGCGCTTACGAATAAGCCCGAGGCCGCGCTGCTGCTCGAACGGCACGGTGGCCTGCTCATCACGTGTGACAGCGTGCAGCACTGGGAGCCGTCGCCGCGCAACTCGTTCACCGCGCGGATCGCCTTTAGACTGATGGGGTTCATGCACCCAGCGCAGATCGGGCCGCCCTGGCTCAAGGCCCAGACGCCTGCCGGAGGCTCCGCCCGCGGCGACTTCGACCGGTTGGTGGCGCTGCCTTTTCGCCACGTCATCGGCGGACACGGCGGGCTGCTGCGCGACGACGGCCCTGCTAGGCTGGCGGAGACCATTCACCGAGTTTTTGGCAGCTGACGGCCCTGTGCGCGCATAAACCACCTCCGGCGTGCCGCCCGGTCGCCCGACTAGGCGATTGCGCGTGCGCTCCCTAGCCGCGACGGCGTTGTGCGGGTAAGCTCGCGAACGAACGGAGCTCGCCATGCATCTCGCCTATCTCATCGCTGCGGCTATCGGTTGCACCTTGCTCATCGCCCAGGTGGCGCTTCAGCTGTTGGGGCTCGGCGGCGGCGATGACGTGGCCGGCCACGACTTTGGTGGCGACGCGGACCTGGGCGGCGACGGCGACGTCCACACCGACATCCACGAGGGCGAAACCAACCTGTTTTTCGGCGTGCTCTCCTTTAAGACTTTGTCAGCGTTTGTCGCCTTCTTCGGCCTCTCAGGCCTCGCCAGCGCTGAGCTCGGCGTCGCGTCCGCGGGTCTGCAGCTGCTGATCGCCGTGTTGGCCGGTCTCGCTGCCGGCGCCGTCGTGGTCGTGCTGATGCGGCTGCTCGTCTCGCTCAACACCTCGGGCACTACCCGCCTCGAGGACGCCATCGGCAAGACCGCGCGTGTCTACCTGAGCGTCCCGGGTGGCGGAGACGGCCACGGTAAGATCATCGTCGACATCGGTGGCCGCGAAGTGGAGCTGCTCGCGATCACGCCTGGACCGACCATCCCAACGGGAGCCGCCGTCGAGGTGGTGAAACGAACCGAGGGCGAGACCTTCGAGGTCGTTCGCATCTGATCGATGCCCAGGCTATGAACCTGTTTTTCCGGCTCAACAGCGGCCCAGTAGCGGGCTTGGAGGCCACTCGTGAACTACGTTATTGCCATCGCCGTCATGGCTACGCTGGTGATTTTCAGCTTCATGCTGCTGGTGATCAAGCGGTATCGGCGCTGTCCGTCCAATCAGATCTTGGTCGTCTACGGCAAGGTCGGCGGCGGGCAGAGCGCGCGGTGCATGCACGGTGGCGGCGCGTTTGTGTGGCCGCTGATTCAGAACTACGCCTATCTCAGCCTGGATCCGCTGCAGATTGAGATCCCGCTCCAGGGTGCGCTCTCCGCCGAGAACATCCGCATCAACGTGCCCTCCGTGTTCACCGTCGCCATCGGAACCGAGCCCGCCGTGATGCAGAGCGCCGCGGTGCGTCTGCTCGGGCTGTCGCATCAACAGACCGTCGATCAGGCCCGCGACATCATCTTCGGTCAGATGCGCCAGGTCATCGCCTCGCTCGAGATCGAGAACATCAACCGCGACCGAGACACCTTCAGTCACAGCATTCAGGGTGGCTTGGAGCCGGAGCTGCGCAAGATCGGGCTGGTGCTTATCAACGTGAACATCACCGACATCACCGACGAGTCGGGCTATATCGAGGCGATCGGTCGCAAGGCCGCCGCTGAGGCGATTCAGCAAGCGGTGATCGACGTCGCTGAGCAGCAGAAGCGGGGCGCGATCGGTGTCGCCAGCGCGGAGCGAGACCGCGCCGTTGAGGTCGCCGAAGCTGAGAGGATCAAGCAGATCGGCGTGACGCTGGCGCGGCAGCAGCAGGCCATTCGCATCGCCGAGCTCGAGCGCGACCGGGTCGTTGGTGAGGAGCGCGCCTCCCTGCAGCGCGAGTCGCAGGTCGCCGAGGCGGAGAAGGAGAAGCGCGTGCGCGTGGCGGACGCTGAAGCGCTGGCGACAGAGGGCGAGAACCTGGCAGCCGCGAAGGTCGCCAAGGTGAACGCCGACCTGCAGGTCGACCGCGCAGACGCTCGGCAACGTGGTGAGACCCGCCAGCGCGAGGCAGATGCCGCCGTGTTTGCGGCGCAGTATCGCGCCGAGGCCGCGGCCGCACAGGAGCTGGCGAAGAAGGTCGAAATGGAGCGACGCGCCGAGGTGGAGGCCGTCGCGAAGGCGAACAAGGCGCGGATCATCGTCGACGCAGAGGCCGAGGCCGACAAGCGTCGGATTGAAGCCGAGGGCGACGCCGCGGCGATCTTCGCGCGCCTGGACGCGGAGGCCCGTGGTCAATACGAGATCTTGCGTCAGAAGGGCTTGGGTCTCCGCCAGATCGTCAACGGCGTCGGTGGCGCAGACGCGGCGTTCCAGCTGCTGATGCTGGAGCACATGGACTTCTTGGCTGAGCAGAGCTCCAAGGCGATCCAGAACATCAAGTTCGACAAGATCACGGTGTGGGACAACGGCATCGGTGAGGACGGCAAGACCTCGACCGGTCGCTTCCTGCAAGGGCTCGCTGGCTCGCTGCCGCCCGTGCTGCACATGATGCGCGACATCGCCGGGGTGCAGATGCCCGAGGCGCTCGGCAAGATCATCGGTGACGCGGACGAGGTCAGCGCTCGGGTTGATTCGGGCGACGCTGGGAAGGCGGACCGCGCCGAAGACGCTGTGACCTAGCTCACGAGACGGGCGGCGGAGGGCGGACAGTCGGGCGGACAGTCGGGCGGACAGTCGGCCCGAGAGTCGGCTGGACAGTCGATAGGACTGGCTGCGAATTCGGTGCTAGGTGGCCCGACGCGGGATCGGCCACCGACCCTGCGGGCGCCGCGCTCGGCTGCGCGTCCGGTACCGCGCGAATGCGGATGTCGAGATGCTCACCGTGTTTGCCGACGGGTAGCGATACGAAGTCATCTCGCGACCACGCCAGGCGCGCCGTCCACTGCCGATCGGGCGTTTGTACACGCAATGTGCTGCCCGGGCCGCCGATACAAGGCACGATCGTCGCTTCTACGCCGTCGACATCGCCGCGCACCAACGACCGCCAGCGCACCGTTGTGCCGTTGTCGTCGCGGCGATGGGGTGCGACGCCGTCGCCGTCCGCGATCTCAAGCTGGAGAAAGCGCACATCCGTGACGCGTCCACAGTCGAGGTGGAGGTTGCCGTCCCAGCGGCGTCCGACCGCGGTGGTGTCGCCGCCGCCCCAACGCAGCTGGACTTTCAGCGGCGCGCCAAAAGCGACGGTGGGCTCCGACGCCGTCGCGACGTCCGGCCCGGGGCTGTCACAAGCGACGCATGCGGCCAGCAGCGCGAGAATCCCGACCCTGTTGCGGTGCCACAAGCGCATCTCCGACCTCCGAAGATCAAGCTACGGATGCCCGCGAGGCAGGGCAACGCGCCGCGACGTCTGGGGTAGGACTACTCCAGTGCATCGACGCACGGACGTCGGGCCACGACGAGGTCGAGTCGGCGCCGACGTCAGCGGTCGCTGTTGCCGTCCACGACGACGGACGCTAGCTTGGCGACATGAGTCGACGCACCACACAGCGCTCCGCGATCTGCGCCGCCTTTGAATCCGCCGCGCGTCCGCTGAAACCAGACGAGGTGCTCGCCCTGGCGCAGCAAGTGGTGCCGGGGCTGGGCGCGGCGACCGTGTATCGCAACCTCCGCCGACTCACCGAGGACGGCTGGCTGCGCGTTGTGGCGCTGCCCGGCGACGCGACGCGGCTGTACGAACGAGCCGGGCTCGCGCATCACCATCATTTCCATTGCGACCGCTGTGACCGCGTCTTTGACGTGCACGTCTGCCCCGGGGATCTAGGCAAGCTCGTGCCGCCGGGCTTCGCTGTGACGCAGCACGAGTTTGTGCTGTACGGGAGCTGCGCCGACTGCAACTAGCCGCCACGCATCGCCGATGCTCCATCGCCCCGCGGGCGGGCCATACGGATGCCATCTCCTAACTCTTTGGTTCTATTTACCGCGCACGCCATGCTTGCAAATGAGAAGCAGTTATCATTAATGTTCGCCATGCTCGACGCCTACCGACACAGTCTCCACCCCCGCGCCGCCCGCCAATCACTGGCTGTGGCGCTCCTGATCGGGTGCGTCGTCGCGTCGCCGCGGTGTCATGCCCAGCCCACACCGCCGCCGCCGCCGCCGCCGCTGGCGTCCACGGCGCAACCCTCGCCAGAAGAACAGCGCCTGCTGCGGGACAGCTTGCAGGCCGATCGTCGCGGCCAATCCGCCAGTGGGACGGTCCCAAACGCCGCGTCGCTCCCGGCGGGCACCGGCGGGCCGGCTGCCTATCGAAGGCAGTCGCTCGCGACCGTCATGAACCCGAACATCTCGCTCATTCTCGATGTAGCCGCGGGCTGGTTCTCGGTCGAAAAGCCGCTGCAGGCCGGCGCGCATGACCCAAACAAGACTGGCTTTACCCTGCAACAACTCGAGCTACACCTGGACGCCGCGGTCGACCCATATTTTGAGTTGCAAGCCAACCTCGTCTTCACCGAGGAGGGCGTTGAGGTAGAGGAGGCCTATGCACGCACGCTCTCCCTGCCCGCTGCGCTGCAGCTGCGCGCCGGACAGTTCTTCACCCGGCTTGGGCGCACAAACGCGACGCATCCGCACACCTGGAACTTCGCTGACCAGCCGATCGTCAACGGTAAGATGCTGGGAGGGGATGGACTGCGCGGAGTCGGCGCCGAGCTGTCGTGGCTCAGCCCCTTGCCCTGGTATGCGGAGGTGGTCGTCAGCACGCAGATGGGCACTGGCGCCTGCTGCGCCCGCAGCTTCTGGGGCGATCAGGCACAACCGGTGCGCACCCCGACGGACCTGATGCAGCTGGCGCGGCTTCAGCAGTTCTTTCCCCTGAACCAGGATTGGAGCGTGTCGTGGGGCTTGTCCGCCGCCACGGGACCCAACGGCTCAGGCGTCGGGACCGCGGGCCTCGCGACGTCGGACGACGTCCGCACCGATCTGTGGGCGACCGATCTCTACGTGCGCTACCGCCCGGTGGCGAACCGCGCGCGCGTCGCGTTGTCGTGGCAGACCGAGGCGATGTTGCGCCGTCGCCACGGAGGCGATCGTGTGCTTCAAGACTGGGGCGTCACCTCCGAGCTTGTGTGGCGCTACGACTTGCGGCACGCCGCTGGCATCCGTGTGGAGCACGTGACCGGCGTGGTGGACGACCCCCTGGATCCCGACTGGACCGGGGCCCGACAGCGTCTCACGGCGCAGTGGACGCTGTTCCCCTCCCATTTTTCACGGCTGCGCTTTCAGACCAGCGTCGACCAGCCATCTTGGCGCTCAAAGCCGATAATCGCGGCGTTTGTGGCGCTTGAGGTGCTGATCGGCGCCCACGGCTCGCACGAGTTTTAGGAGGTTCAGATGCGCTTCATCGGCAGCTCTCACCGACACCCAGGCCTACGGGGCGCCGTGGTTGTCGCCTTGGTCGTCGCCGGGATCGCGGCGCCGTCCGGATGGGCCGCCCCTTCGAAGATCGCGCCGGCGCTGCAGATTGTCGCGACCCTCCCCGATCTGGCGGCGCTTGTGCAGGCGGTAGGCGGCCCCCACGTTCACGTGACCGCCTTGGCCGCACCCAACCAAGATCCCCACTACGTCGACCCTCGACCGAGCCTGATGTTGCCGCTGTCCCGCGCACATCTGCTCGTCGTCAACGGTCTGCAGCTGGAGCAAGGCTGGCTTCCGCCGCTGATCCGGGGTTCCCGCAACAGTCGCATCCAGCCGGGCACCACTGGGCACCTCGACGCGTCGTTTTTTGTGCAGAGGCTGCAGGTGTCGACCGCCCCGCTCAGCCGCGCCATGGGGGACGTGCATCCCGGTGGCAACCCGCATTTTGTCTGTGATCCGCGCGCCAGCGCCCGCGTCGCTAAGGCGATTGGCGAACGGCTGGCCCAGTTGGACCCCGCGCACGCCGCCGCCTATCTGGCCCAGACGACGGCGTTTGTGGCGCAGCTGACGGCCATCGCCAAGGCCCAGCGGAGCCGCTTCGCCAAGCTGCCTGTGCCCAGGCGGCGTATTGTCAGCTACCACCGCTCGTTGCCCTATCTGCTCGATTGGCTGGGCCTGCAGGAGGTGGCGACCGTCGAGCCGCGACCGGGCATCCCGCCGAGTCCGGCGCACACCGCGACCGTTCTGACCACGATGCGGCAGCTGGGCGTGACCGTGCTGGTGCAGGAGGAGTTCTACCCGCGCCGCGTCAGCCAGACATTGGCGAAGCTCGTGAAGGGCGCCGTCGTCGTGCTGCCGGGCGGAGCCCGCTTTGACCGAGGAGAGACCTATGTCGCCCGCCTCCAGCGCACGACCGCCGCGCTCTACGCTGCCCTCGGTGGCTGAGGTCGCGCCGACGCTGGTGACGCTGGACGCGCTGCGTCCAGGCTATGACGGACGCGCCTTGCTGCCGCCAGTGAGCCTGCGCCTCGTCGCTGGCGAGCTGTGGGCGCTGGTCGGTCGCAACGGCGGCGGAAAGACGACGCTGATGCAGACGCTCCTCGGTCTGCAGGCGCCGGTCTCTGGCGCTGTCACGCACAAAGACGGCCTGCGGATGGCCTACGTGCCGCAGCGATTACGCTATGATCTCAGTGTTCCGACGCGCGTCACCGACTTTGTGGCGGACGGGTTGGAGACCGGGTGGCGTTTTCTCAACCCCTTTCGGAGCGCCCAGCAGCGGGCCAGCGTGGCGGAGGCGCTGCGCGACACGGACCTTGAAGCCATCGCGCTGGCGCCCCTGAGCGCGCTCTCGGAGGGACAGAAACAGCGAGTGGTGATCGCCCGCGCTTTGGTCACCCAGCCGCACCTGATGGTGCTCGACGAGCCGACGAGCGCGATGGACCCCGTCAACGAGCGCCAGATCCTCGGGTTGATCGCCGGGCTCTCGCAACAGCGCGCCATTGCGGTGATGATCGCGAGCCACCACATGCGCGCCTTGCCGGACTTCGCCCAGCACGCCCTGCTCGTCGACAAAGACCTCGGCATCGCCCGCGCTGGTGGTCTGCGGGAGGTGTTTCAATCGGCTGAGTTTCGCCGCATCTACGGAGATCCGCCGCTCGGCGCGCAATCGGAGGCGCAACGTGCTTGAGGCCGCGCCCACGCTCGACCAGTTCATGGACGGTTGGGAGCTCTTTGCCGACCCAGCGCTGACCGGCGCGGCCATGGGCATGACCCTCGGTGTCGTCGGGGTCTACGTCGTCGTCCGCCATCTCGTCTTTCTCAGCGCCACCCTCTCGCAGGCCGCCAGCCTGGGGGTCGCGCTGTCGTTTCTCGGCCGCGGCTTGGGGCTGCCCGCGTGGCTGATCTCACCCACCCTCGGCGCCGCGGTGGTCAGCCTCGGCGCCGTCAGCCTTTTTGCCCGCCCGCTCCGACGCCCACACGCCCGCGATGACGCCACCCTCGGCCTGCTGTACCTCGTCGGCGCCGCGGGCACCTTGGCCGTGGGGACCCGCGTTGTGCAGGATCTCGCCGACATCCAGACCCTGCTCTTCGGCACTGCGGTCGCCGTGTTGCCGGAGGATGTGCACCTCGTGTTGTGGACCTGCGCTGGCGTCCTCGCGCTCCACGCCTGGTGGTGGCGCGGCTTTGTGGCGACGAGCACCGACCTCACTGGGGCCCGCGTGCGGCAGCTGCCGGTGCGCTTGATCGACCTCACGCTCTTTGTGACGCTCGCGCTCAGCGTCTCCGTGTGTACGCGCGTGCTCGGCGCGCTGCCGGCCTTCGCCTTCTCGGTGCTGCCCGCGCTGGGCGCGCTGCGGCTCGCCGCCAACGTGCCGCAGGCGCTGCTGTGGGCCGGCGGTCTGGGCGCGGTCATCGGCTTCTCCGGCTACCTAGTGGCCTTTCTGTGGTCCCTGCCAGTCGGCGCGAGCCAGGCGCTTGTGGGCGCCGCGCTGGTGGCGGTGACGTACGCGATTAGCCCGATTTTGCGCCGTTTCCGTCAGCGCCACCTCGGCTGAAGCGCGTCGGATCGCGCCACTGCAGGGCCGCGTTCTCAGGCCAAGTTCGGCACGACCCAACGTCACCACCCGATCAGTTTTTGTCCTCGGCCACCGTCTGACGGCTATGTTCAATTCACAGTACTGCCGCAGCCACGACGATGCGCTGGCATCCCGAGCGCTGACCGATGGAGCGGGTTCGCCGGTTTGTGGCCGAGCGATCGCCGCGATCGTGCGCGCGGTCCACACACAGCAGCCGACGGGGAGGAGCGCCGACACATGGAACGTGAGCACAAAAGAGTCGGGTCCGTTGCGCTCGTCTTGCTGGGGGTGGGCGTCGTCATCCTCGCGGCTGATGCGGCGACGGGTCGCCAGCGCCTCGGGCTGCCTCCGGTGCCGGTGCCGGCCGACAACCAGATCACGCTCGCCAAGGTGGCGTTGGGTCAGAAGCTATTTGAGGACAAACGGTTGAGCGCCACGGGAGAGGTGTCCTGCGCGACGTGTCACGATCGTGCCAAAGCCTTTACCGATCATCGCAAGACCTCGCTCGGGATTCGCCAGCGCGCCAGCTTGCGCAACGCCCCAACGCTGATCAACGCCGCGTTCAACACGACCCAGTTCGGGGATGGCCGCTCACCGAGTCTGGAGGATCAAGCCCTCCATCCCTTTCTCAATCCGGTGGAGATGGGACTGGAGAGCCACGCCCCGGTCTTGCAGCTTGTCCGCACCGATGACGTGTACGTCGAAGCCTTCAAGGTGGCGTTTGGCAAGACCGACACAGCGATCACCATGAAGGAGGTCATTCAGGCCATCGCCACCTTCGAACGCACGCTCATCGCCGGCAACTCGGCGTTTGATCGCTACTACTTCGGCCAGCAGAAGTCCGTGCTCACAGCCGCGCAGAAGCGGGGTCTCCGCGTCTTTCGCAACAAGGGCCGCTGCGTGTCGTGCCACGTCATCGAGCAGACCACCGCGCTGTTCACCGACCACCAGTTCCACAACATCGGCGTCGGTATCCACAACATTCAGAACGACCTGCCGCGGTTGGTCGGCGAGTTTCTGAAGACGAAGCGGACCATGGCTGAGATCGACATCAACGTGCTCAGCGACGCCAAGACCTCGGAGCTCGGCCGCTTAGCGGTCACGCGCTCGTTTGAGGACATCGGGGCGTTCAAGACACCAACGCTCCGCAACGTCGCCTTCACCGCGCCCTACATGCACGACGGCTCCATCAAGACCCTGCGCGAGGCGGTTGTTCACCACAACAACGGCGGCGTGACGCGAAAGGGCGACAAGGTCAACGCCTACTTGAGCGGCGGCATCCGGCCGCTGGCGCTCACGAAGCAGGAGATCGACGACTTGGTGTCGTTCATGGAGGCGCTGACGAGTCCAATGGTGACGCGGGGCGCCAAACGGGGGAACTAGCTCATGACATCTATCAACCGGCGCAGCTTCCTGACCAGATCTGCCGCGGCGATCGCAGCTGGGGTGGTGCCGATGAGCGTCGTCAAACTCGCCTACGCCGACGCGGCGCAAGACTTCTCATTCGCGTACATCTCCGATGCGCACATTCAGCACATCAAGGGCGGTCGGTTCGTCCGCAGCTGGGATCGCGGTCTGATCCGAGCCGTGGCCGAGACCAACCTGCTCTCACCCAAACCGGACTTCGTCATGTTCGGCGGCGACTTGGCGCACCTTGGTGGCCGCGCCGAGCTCGACCACGGGGCGGAGATCCTGTCTGCGCTCGGCTACAAGACGCGCTACGTGATGGGTGAACACGACTACTACCTCGATTTGGGTCGGTATTGGTCGACGCTGTTTGGTCCGCAGTACTACGCTTTCGACCACAAAGGCGTCCATTTCGTGGTGCTCAACAGCATCCTCACGCACGAAAAGTGGACCCTGCAGCGCTGGCCTGACGCCAAGACGCGCATGCGTCAGATGGCCGCGCTCGACAATCCCAATGGCTCGCCATTTATGGTCGGCGCGCCACAGCGGGCGTGGCTGCAGGCCGACCTGGCGAAGGTCAACAAGGCCACGCCGGTCGTCGTCTTCTCGCACTCCCCGCTCCAGAAGCTCTACAGAGGCTGGAACTTCTGGACCGACGACGCAGACGAGGTCCAGGCGCTGCTGCAGCCGTTCGACCACGTCACCGTGATCTACGGCCACGTGCATCAAATCCAATACAACCAGATCGGCAACATCAGCTTTCACGCGGTGATGGCGACCGCTTGGCCGTGTCCGTGCCCGTCGACGTACGCGCAGGCCAAGCGCGCCATGCCTGTGTTGACGGTGCCGATGAACCGGGCCGATCCGTTCCATGAGCGCGACGGCACCGGCTGGCAGTTCATCGACATGAACAGCGGCAAGGTGGCGGCGAACTACACGCTCTACAACAACCCCTCGCGGCGCGTGGTCTGGAACCCGACGACGCGTCGGCCCGAGGACGCGGACTTTCAGGATCCAACCAAACAGGTCGAGCCGCAGAAGCACTACTAGGGGAACGCACCATGAACAAGACCGACATCACGTTCGCGCTGGGCGCAGCGAGCCTCGTCGCCCTCGCCGTCGGGGCCACGGCGGACGCAGACAACTTCACCAAGCCGGACATCCGGCGTTGGACGAGCGAGTACCTGACGGTCGTGCAGCAGGGTCGCGCGTTGTGGGGGAGCCCCAAGCTGGGGACCAACGGCGTGACATGCGGGCAGTGTCACCCCAACGCCGCCAACACGCACCCGGAGACGTACCCGAAGTTCCAGAAGCAGCTCGGCAAGGTCGTGCCGTTGCGTGAGATGATCAACTGGTGCTTACGCAACCCGCTGAAGGGCAAGCCGCTCGCGTACGATGACCCGACGATGATCGCGATTGAGGCCTACGTGACGCACGAACGACGCGGTGTGCGGTTGGCGCCAGGCAAACACTAGCGCCGCGCGCCTCAGGGGCCGACGCAGGTGCCGCCGGCGCAGACCTTGCCGATAGCGCACAGCGAGCCATCGGGCGCGGGTTTGTGGGTGCAGCCGCCCTTGCCGTCACAGGCGTCGAATGTGCAGAGGTTCGTGTCTGCGCAGCCGATCACTGGCTTGCTGGCGCACGTTCCGGCGGCGTCACAGCTGTCGTGGCCCCACGGGTCGGTGCGAATAACGCGGATTTGTGGGCCTGCAGTTGTCTGCACTGCGCCGAGCAACGCCAGCGAGCCATCTGCCCAACGGTCGAGCGCGCGCGCCGTCGGCAACGACATGGCGGCCAAGTCGGCGTTGTGTTGCGTGTTCCAGATGGGGTTGCCCGCGCCGTCCGTCCCCATCAGGCCGAGCACGCCGACGCCGCTCACGCTGAGCTGGTTGGCCATCACGAGCCCTGTTTGCGTAGCGATCACGGAAGACCACTTGGACCCCGTCGGGCTGACCTGCTCCAGCAGCACCTTGCCGGATTCGTTGACCAGCATCGCCCACGGGATCTTGAATCCCGGCGCGTACGTGGCTTGGCCGCTCAACACGGTGCCGACCGAGGCCAGCGCTGCGCCGAGCACGGTGACGGGGTACTTCGCCTTGACGATGACGTTCGCCAGGACCAGGCCGCCCGCGCTCAGCAAGGCGACACGCACGGTCTTCTCGTTCGCCACGAGTGACGCCGCGATCAGCACGTGGCCGCTCCCGTTGGTGCTGAGGCGCGCGTTGCCCTGTATCGCGCCGGTCGCGCCGAGCGCAGCCGTCGGCCAGACCGCGGCGCCGTCGCCGTTGATGCGCTGCACACGCAACGCCGTGTCAAACCACGCGACCACCGCGTCACCGCCAGTCGCGGCGCCGATGGCGTCATGGCCCCAGGTCTTCTGCTTCGGATCGGCGTCCCAACTTCACATCGCTTTTCCCTCGAGATCTCGGCGTTGCAGCGTCGCGTGCGGGTAAGTACCGCCGCTGGTCACATGGCCGAGCACCGCGATGTCACCGCCGATCGGCGCGACCGCGACGGCGCCCAAGCCTGCGCTCCCCACCGGCAGCGTGACGGAATCGGTCGCGACGCCAACCACGCCGCCGCTGTCCGAGATCCGCACGCTGACGTTGTTGGCGTCCGCGCCGCGGCCCACGACAGCCACGCCGCCATCCGGGAGCGTCGCGATCGCTGCGACCGACGTCACGCCTGGCACCGCCACCGTCTTGGCGTAGAGCAACGTTGCCTGTCCGGCGTTGCAGGTCGCCCCGCTGCAGGCCCCGTCGAGGTGGCACGCGTCGCCCGGTTTGCACAGCAGCCCCGGCGGCGCGGCGTGAAAGCAGCCGGTTGCGGCCGAACAGAGGTCGAGGTTGCAGCTCTTGCCATCTGAGCAGTCGTAGTACGCCTTGTCGCCGCACGCGCCGGAAGAAGCGCAGCTGTCACGTCCCCAGGGGTCGGCGCGCACGTACCAAGACTCCTCCTTGCCGCCGCCAACCGCCTCGCTGTAGCCCGCGAAAAACAACCTGCCGTTCGCCAGCACACCGACGGCCGTGGCCACGTCTCGCCGGCCCGGCTCCATCGGCGGATTGCGGACCCACTCCAAGTTGCCTTGCACGTCGAGCACGCCGAGGTACGCGCGATTCGCGTACGACGGATCGTGAAAGCTCCCCGCGAAGACGACGGCGTCGTCGCCTCGGGTGACGAGCGAGTTGAGCTCACTGCCAACGGGGCTGGTGATCTGGCGCGCGAGCACCCCGGAGGCGTTGGTCATGACCGCCCACGCGTACGGGTAGCCATTCACGCGGTTCGCGCCGGCCGCGGCGAACGTGCCGGAACTGGTGACCGCCACATCGTTCAACCGCCCGTCGTTCGCCGTGACGAAGCGTCGCTGCCACAGCAGCTTTCCAGCCTTGTCGTGACGAAACAGCCACCCGTTCCGCTGTCCGGTTGTCCCCGTCCAGCCGCAGCCGACCGTGCCGCCATCGGTCCCCACACGCTTCAAGGACAGGGGCATCGCCGACTCCGTCGTCGGGATCAGGTAACGCCACATCGGGTTACCAATGAGCGTCGTGCGTCCGATGAAGGGCTTCGCGCCGCCGGTCTTTGTCACCTCGGCGCCAACCCACGTCGCGCCACCGTCGGCCTGGCCAGCCACGCCGCCCGCCCGCGCGTCCTTGGTCAGATCCCCAATCACCTTGGACCAGTTCGTGCCGAGGCCGACGTCGACGTGATAGAGGAACAGGGCCCGCTTGTCGTCCTTGTACGCGGTGTCGCCGACGAGCGAGACCACCGTGCCGCCGTTTGAAGACAGCGCGGTGACCTCAAACGTCGTGTCTGGATACGGCGGCGGGGCGAGGTTGCCGCTGGAGATCTGACCGTTCGCGTCGGTCACGAGCAGCCAGCCGTAGCGCGTGCTGGTCTGGTCTCCCTTGACCCCTGTCCACGCGATGCCTGCCATCACCGCCGAGCCGTCCGCCAGCGTGACCAGGTCGGTGATCCGGCTGCGGAGCCCAGGAACCGGCTTCTTCGTGTACGTGCCGGCCTGCAGGCGCCGGTGAAAGAACGCCGCGTGGCCCGCGCCGCTGCACGTGCCTTGTGTGCACTCGGACGCCAGCGAGCACGCGTCGTCGTCGTCACACGCCGCGCCGTCACTCGCAGGCAGCACGACACACGTGAACGAGGTCGGACCCTGCGAGAGGCAGCTCGCCACCTGGCACGCCTTCACCGCCTGGGTGCAGATGACGCTGTTACCCGTCGCGCAGACGCCGTCTTTGGTGCACGTGTCATTCACCGTGCAGCCGGAGTTGTCGCCGTTGCAGACCTTGCCCTTCATCGCGTCGGCGTCCCCGTCGCACTTGCCCGTCTTCGTGTCACAGCTGTCCACCGTACACGCGTTGCCGTCGTCGCAGCTCTTCGCCACGTGCATGCAGCCAGCCGGCGTCTTGCAGCTGTCCACTGTGCACTCGTCGCCGTCGTCGCAGTCGGTCGGTTGGTTGCCCTTGCAGCCGCCGAGCCCGTCGCACGTGGTCCCCGCTGTGCAGACGTCGCCGTCCTCGCACGGACTGCCGCCCTTGTTCGGTTGCAGTCCGCACACGCCGGACTTGCCGTCACAGCTGTTGGTCAAACACGCCGTGTTACCGAGCGGGCTGCAGAACACCTTGCTCGCCGGGTTAAAAACACATTTCGGGACTTTGAGGGACTTGTCGCAGTAGAAGATGCCGTTGCAGAGGTCACCGTCGTCCTCCTTCTCGCAGTCCGCGTTCTGGGTGCACTCGCAGATGGCCGCCGCGCTCTTGCAGGCCTTGCCCTCGCACACATCACCCGTCGTGCACGCGTTGCCGTCGTCGCACTTGAAGGGACCCTCATCGCCCTTCTGGCCCACAATCTTCGGCTGCCAGGCGCAGTCCTGCCCTTTGTCGCCGGTACAACTCAGCACCGCGTCGGCCCGCGCGACCTGGGTGCACGTGCCTTCTTTGGGCAAACACACCGTCTTCGCGCAGCCCGTGTCGTCCACCGTCGGGCAGACCACCACCGACGCTGGATTGGGCGCGCACTGGCCTGTGGCTTTGTCGCAGAACGCGATGCCGTTGCACTTGTTGCCGTCGTCCTTGTCGGCGCAGTCGCTGTCTTTGGTGCACGCACACAGGTAGGTGCCCGCTTGGCACAGACCGCCAAGGCAATGATCGCCGCTGGTGCAGGCGTCGCCGTCATCGCACGCCGTCGTCGGCGGGGCCGCGGCGGGCTGGCAGAGCCCGGTCGCCGGGGTGCAGGCGCTCGTCGTGCAGGCATCCGCGCCGCCTTTGGGGCAAGTGACCACTGTCGCCGGGTTGACCTTGCACACCGGCGGCTTCGCCGCGACGTCGCAGTACAGCGTGCCGTTGCAGGCGTCGCCGTCCTCTTTCTTAAGACAATCCGCGCTCGTCGCGCACGTGCACACGTTGTCGCCGCCGGGCGCGCAGACCCCGGATTTGCAGGCGTCGCCTACCGTGCAGCCATCGTCGTCGCTGCACGCGCTGCCGTCCTTGCTGGCGACCTTCGCGCACGTGCCGGTCTTGGGCTGGCAGACCGAGTCTTGACACGCCGCGCCGCTGTCGCCGCAGACCACGATCGTCACCGGGTTGATCTTGCACCGGAACGGAAACACCGATTTCTCGCAGTAGAGCGTGCCGTTGCACAGGTCGCCATCCTCCTGTCCGGCGCAGCTCAGCGTCTCGCTGCATTCGCAGAAGTTGGCGCTGCCCGTGGTGCATTTGCCCTTGAGGCAGTGGTCGCCGGTCGTACAGGGGTCGCCATCTTCTCACGCCGCGTGGCTGTTCTGCGGCTTGGCGACGCAAGCGCCCGTCTTGGGGTTGCACTGAGTAATGGAACAGATCCCATCGCTCGTGGTGTCGCAGGTCACCGCGCTGCCAGCCTTCAGACCGCATCGCCCCTTGGTGCAGGCCGGCACGCCATTGCACACGTCTCCGTCGTCGGCGCAGTCCGAATCGGTGACACATTCATTGGCCGTGTCCGGCGACGCCGTGTCTGCGCCCGCAGCGCTGTCCACAACGGTCGCGCTATCGAGGACCACGGTGGCGTCTACTTCGCCAACATCCGCGGCGGCGCCGTCGGTCGTCGTGCCGGAGACGGGATCTGCCTCGGTGCATCCAGGCGACACGGCCAGGGCGAGGACCGCCAAGCTCAACACCAACAGCGCCAACGTGCGTCTCAACATAGCGGTCATCCTCCAGCCTCCGGACCCGCGGAACGACAGCGAAACGCCTGACCAGACGACGCCTGTCGAACACGATAACGCTACTGTACACGATGGATGTTGGACCGCCACGGTGCGGGTTTACCGCGGCGTCGTGGGCGGCCGACTCGCGCGCCACCCCGGCGGCCGCCGCTCGCTCACAGGCCGGACCTACGGCACCGCAGCGGGCTTGTACGGCGATGGCCGCGCGACGCCTAGTACTTCGTCCACACCGCGAGCTCGTTGCCGGCCGGGTCGCGGAACGTCCAGCCAAATGCGTCGCCATAGAACGACTTTAGGGTGTCGGTCCTGGCGCCGCTGAGTTCGATGTAGTCAACGCGGGCGATGGCGGTCATGCAGTCTCCGTGGGGGGCGTGGCGGTCGCCCTCATCTGCTCAAAGGCTGATTTGCGGTGCTCGAAGCTAGAGGTTCTCGTCGCAGACCTTCTGAGTCTTGATGTCGAAGACCGAGGTCAACGCCTCCAGGAACTTGTTCGGATCGGCCGCGTCGATGCCCAGCAGCTTGCCGTTGCCGGATAACGCGAGGCTCATCGAGTTCTTGATGCTCGCTGCGCCGCTGATGTCGACGATGTGCACACGCACGCCAAAAGGCTTGCCATCCGGCGAGCGCAGGACGTTGTGTGTCGGGTTGGTCGCGCACGCCGTCAGCGTAGACATGGGGTCCGCCACGCACTCCCCAGCGCAGAACGTCGCCTCGCCTGAGGCCGATCCCGGCAGGCAAGGCGCCATGCCTTTGGTGCAGTAGTAGCCGGTGACCGTGGTCTTCGGCAGGCACTTGCCGCTCTTGCAGGCGGTTGGGTTCTGCGTCGTGCCGCCCACGCAGTCGGCGTCAGATTGGCAGCATAAGCCATACGCCATCCGCTTGGCCTGCACCCAGGGTCCGAAGAAGTTCGAGGCGTTGTTGCTCTCGCCACCATCGGTAAACAACACCACGACCGTCTCGCGGCAGGTGCGGGCGACGTCCTTGCACTTGCCCGACTTGCAGCTGTAGTTGGCGTTGTCGCAGTCCCCATCTGTCTTGCAGAGCTTGCCGTCGATGACGACGCGGTTCTTGAGGTACTCCGCGACGTAGAACAGCGTCTTGCCGATGGGGGTGCCGCCAGTGGGCCGCAGCTCTGGGTCGGTGTGCACCCAGCACTGGCCTGAACAGCAGGTGCCCGCGCAGCCCGCCACCGGCTTGCAGACCGTCGAGCTGTTGGTGCAGGTGCCTTGGGCGCTCATCACCTCGGTGCCGTCCATCCACTTGGCGATCTTCTCCTTGGTCTTGAAGGCGCCGTCGGGTGGGAAACGCACACACATCGTCTCGTTGTAGGTCTGCCAATACCAGTTGGAGAGCGCCGTATCATCGACGAATTGCGCGTTGGAGGGGCCGGGGCTCAGCTCGCCGCTGAGCGCGCTCTGGCCTTGATAGAAGCCGTTTGCGCAGGTGCTGGTGGTCTTCTGGTAGAGCTTCTGTGGAAAACGAAACAGCGCCATCCGGGTCGCGTTGGCGTCGATCTTCTTGAGCGCCGCGGTGAAGACCTGCTTGGAGACGTCCATGCGACTGCAGCCCTTGGTCGGGTCACAGGTCGGCCAGGTTTGTCCGGTCGCCGTGCAGCCGGCGACCGCCGCGGTCATGGAGCCGGAGGTGTCAAAGGCGATGACGAGGTTGTTGCTCACCGGCACACACGCGCCGCCGCTGCAGGTGGTACCCGGAAAGCAGTTGCTCTCGATCCAGCCGTCTTCCAGCGCGCCGCAGGTGGCGAGCTTGGCGCCCGCGCATTGCTTCTCGCCTGCGTTACAGACCTTCACCGGCGTCGTGTCCGCCGGACCGCCGTCGTTGGCGTCGACGCTGGTCGCATCGTTGGTGGCATCGCTGGTCGCGTCGCCGGTCGCGTCCCCTGCCGTGTCGCCGCCCACGCCGCCACCGTCCGCCGTCGGGCCCGCGTCGGTCGCGGCGTCCGCGCTTGTCGCGTCTGCCGCGTTGGCGTCGCTCGCGGTTGTGTCACCCGTCGGCGCGTCAACACCGCCCGAGTCGGCGACGTCGTTCAAGGTGCCGCCGGTGTCTTGCGCCGCGCCAGCGTCAGCGGCCGGGCCGGTCTCGTCAGCCGAGCAACCGAGCGCTCCCGCGGCCAACAGGACTGTCACGGTGATGCATCGGATGTGCAGGGCGTGCGCGCGGATGGCGAGCGTAGGCAAATGAGGCGATCGCATGGGCTGTGTCCTCGTCGTGAGCCCCAGGTCCTGGAGCTGCTGCTGTGCCGCGAATGTGCCGTATTCCTGGGCCCTCCTGGGCATCGGAACGGCGACCGATCGGTAGCGTAGACGTTTCGTAGCGTCGCGTCACAAGTCATCGCACCACAAGCGCACGCCGCGCCGTGATCACCTAGCGGTCAGCCTAGAACGCCCAGCCGATGGAAGAGCGCGCGACGATTGGCTCTGGGTCCCGCACCACCTCGCCAACACGCACGATGAAGCCCGCCTGTAGGCGGAACAAGAAGCCGTTCGCCGCGATGACACGCCAACCGACCAACACGTCGCCGGCCCAACCGACGCTTGATCCAAACATCTCGGGATTATTCCACTGCCCCAATGGCACATCGGCATTCAACATCAAGTGGCCGCCGATCGTCACGGCATGGCGTGGCTGCTCGCCGTGGCCAAAGAGATGCACCTCAGCGCCCATCCCGACGAGGGATTCGTCCTCGAAGCCAAAGAATGACGTCTGCGCGACGAAATCGATGACAAAGCGCGGTGTCACAAACGCGCCGACTGTGACGTGGCCGCCGGGCAACAGCGAGAGGCCGGCCGAAAAAAACACAGAACGCATCGGATGTGCTGGCTGCGCCAGGACCGACGGCGTCGGCCGCGCCACAGGTGGATGCGCCGAGGTTTGGCGTGCCGGAACCACGACGGCAACGGCCGCCATCAACGCGAGCATCACGCCTGTGCGTGCACAAATCATGTCGCTCCTTGGTTCACTGCACCACATCACGATCCGACCATGAACACCCCGCAGCTCCACACCGGGCAGCTCCACACCGGCATCGTCACGTCGCCGGTGTCGCCGCTCACCTTCAGCTGCGCGCCGAGGCCGACGTGTTGCTTGGCCGCGCCGTCGGGCCAAGCCACCGATGTCAGGTCGAGCTCCAGGGTTGCCGGTTTGTCGCTCCGGTGTACCACAACGACGCCCCGTTGCCCCAGCGCTTCGGTCCGAAAAAAGGGCAGCGCGCTCTCTGTGGCGCCGAGGGAGGTGTCGCTGCCGGTCCGCAACGGCGGCAGCTTGGCGCGGGTCTGGCCGAGCGCGCGGCTGATCACGAGGAGCCCGGTTTCTTCGGCGTCAGCGCAGCTTGTGGCGCCTTGGCCAGCCCGCGGAAGGGATGGCGGTTGTCGGGATCACGCGCCCCAAACGCGCCCTATTCGTCGCCCGCTAGAAACGGCATCACGACCGCGCCTTACGTGTACTGCGCAGGCGAGTGCTGGGTGGGCCCTGGTCATCGTTTCGTCCACCACGAAAAAATCAGCGACCGAACAGCAGCATCCAGC
>ERZ889078.1089-NODE-1089-length-22441-cov-6.347226_pt1 | contig 22441 bp, 22 predicted proteins | sample MGYA00521266_ERZ889078 | MGnify/ENA primary metagenome ERZ889078 (study PRJEB32303, sample SAMEA104408618) | aquatic metagenome | biome: Brackish water; feature: Pelagic; material: water | place: Baltic Sea | collected 2014-06-16T06:34:00 | depth 76,534 m ...
CCGTGCGGTCATGCAGCACGGCTGAGACGGTCGGGAACGGGTCAACCACGACCAGCGTATCCAGCTTTTCCATCGCAGTCTTCATCTCGGTCATACGGGTCTGGCTGTTAGGGGCATGGCCCCACAGAACCATAACACGCACGTTGTCGTTCTGGTCGATATTGGCCTTGTCTTCCAACACGCCATCAATCCAACGGCTTACCGGAATGCCGTTTTCATTCATCAGGCTGCGCTCATTGCCGTCCTTGTCCAAAACGGGCGCGCCATCCGCCCCTTTCAGCGTCACGAAACGGCCCTTCAGCCAGTCCAGATCCTCATCCCAAACCCGTGCCCAATGCGCCCAGGCCCCGGGGGCCAGACCGTAATAGCCGGGAAGGTCATGGCTAAGAACGCCAAGATCGGTTGCGCCCTGCACATTGTCATGGCCGCGGAAAATATTGGTGCCGCCGCCCGCCACACCCATGTTACCAAGCGCTAGCTGAAGCACACAATAAGCGCGGGTGTTGTTGTTGCCGTTGCTGTGCTGGGTGCCACCCATGCACCAGATCAGCGTGCCGGGGCGGTTGTTGGCCAATGTGCGCGCCACGCGCTCCATCTGGCTACCGGGTACACCGGTCACACGTTCCACCTCGGCGGGGGTCCACTTTTTCACTTCTTCGCGGATCTGGTCCATCCCCCAAACACGGGTGCGGATGAACTCTTTATCTTCCCACTTGTTTTCAAAGATGTGCCACAAAATTCCCCAGATCACCGCGACATCTGAGCCGGGACGGATGCGCATGTATTCATCCGCATGGGCCGCCGTGCGGGTAAAGCGCGGATCCGCCACGATCAGGGGTGCGTTGTTTTCCTCTTTCGCCTTCAGCAGGTGCAACAGGGATACCGGATGCGCCTCTGCCGGGTTGCCGCCGATGAGGAAGATCGCCCTGGATTTGTGAATGTCATTATAGCTGTTAGTCATGGCGCCGTAGCCCCATGTATTGGCCACACCCGACACCGTGGTCGAGTGGCAGATGCGCGCCTGATGGTCCACGTTATTGCTGCCCCAATAGGCGGCAAATTTGCGGAACAGATAAGCCTGCTCGTTGCTATGCTTGGCCGAGCCTAGCCAATACACAGAGTCCGGGCCGCTTTCATCGCGCACGGAAAGCATTTTGTCGCCGATCTCATTGATCGCCTGCTCCCATGAGATGCGCTTCCACTCTCCGCCTTCTTTCTTCATCGGGTATTTCAGGCGGCGCTCGCCATGCGCATGTTCGCGCACCGAAGCACCCTTGGCGCAATAGCCACCAAGGTTAAACGGGCTGTCAAACCCCGGTTCTTGCCCAATCCAGACGCCGTTTTCCACCTCGGCCAAGACTGTGCAGCCAACCGAACAATGGGTGCAGACCGATTTCACCGTCTGCACTGCGGAATTCACGGCAGCCTGCGCCTCAGCGCGCTGTACGGTGCCGCCGGTCACGCCAAGTGCTGCGAGCCCCCCGATTGCCAAGCCTGATCCGCGCAGAAATCCGCGCCGATCTACCGTCTTTTCCGCAACGGCGGACAGGATGTGCGGGCGTTGACTGGTGCGCGCCACTCCGCTGGTTTTTCTTCTAAGCATGTCTCTCTCCCTGGCTGTTCCGGCCGAACCGGCGGGCTGGTACTTTATCTGGTGCCGATGATGGCACAGGCCGTTCCGTCAGAAACGGGCGGTCGCGAAATAAGTGCGGGTGTGTTCGCTATCTTGCAGACCCGTGGCTTTAGGCGCGGCTTGCGCCGTGGCAGCCGTCGTGCCGACAACCGCAGCTGCCATTGCAGCTGGTGCCGCAGCCGTTGCCAGTTTCAGAAAATCGCGGCGTCCCTTGTCGGTCGTGTCCGTTGCTTTTGCCATCTTCTTGGTCCTCTGGTCTGTGGGGTACCTACCCCGGATTGTCTTAGCCCTGCGCCATCAGGCGAAAGGCTTCGCGTTCGATCGTCATGAAAGTCTTGCCGATCAAACCAACGGGCGCATAAAACACCGAAGTTTTTGCGCCTTCGAGATCGGTAAAGAAATGTGTGGCCCACGGGGCGATGTGGCGGTTAAAGAACGTTTTCTGTACATCCAGCGAAGCAGGCACCCCGAACCGCCCATCAATCAACCCAGCCATCATTTCCATCAGGCTGGCGATGTTGTCTTCGGGCTCATAAACATTGGGTGCGCGCGTGATTTGCTGCGCCGTCATATCGTTGCGCAACTGTGCCAGCGGCTTTTCATTCAAAAAGCCGGTCATGTAAAAGCTGGCATAGGGCAACAATTCCCCACGCGCGAGGCCGATGAACAACGTGTTGAACTCGCGCTCCACTGAGGTTTCCGTGGTCGATTTTGCCAGTTTTGCCAGTGTTGAGATGCCTCGGCCCAAAGGGGTTTCATCTCCCGTCAGCAACTCACAGCGCGTCAATAGCGCGCGCTTAGGCGGCACGGCCAGAAGGGCGGCCAAGAAATCGTAAAGATCGGCGCGCAGGGCGTCCTCTTCAGCGATCAAAGGCTTGGCGGCGGTCTGGGTCATAGATTGTCCTTAACTGGCATAAGCAAAGCGCATGCGGCGTGCGCGGGCAGGTACCGCATCGTTGGTAATTTCGGCAGAGGTTGGGGCAGGTGACCCCTCCGCGCGGGCATCCGCCTCAACCGGGGCTTCCGCTTCGGCTACGGTATCAGCATCAGTTATATCTTCGGCAACAGCCGCACTCGGCGCTGCCGCTTCCGCCTCAGCGGCTTCGGCCAAGGCGATGACATGCTTCATCATGCCCTTGCCAACCTGATAGGCGGTTTTCATATCGGGCATAACAGTCGCAGCATCGCTGAAATCGTCATTATGGTCGCAAAGCCCATCCAGATTGGCCAACACTGGATTACTGCGCCACAAAACCCGCAAGGCACGGCGGCGCAGATGCTCAGGTACGGCGCGATTCATAAAGGCGGAAAAATCATCGCCCATCTGCATCGCATCTGGATCATTCAAACCCAGTTCATTCAAAATCTCAGTGTCAGTCTTTTCGGCCTGCGCCTCGGCTAAAGCCTCCGCCTCCTGCGCGCGCAGCGCGGCCTCTTGCGCCTGCGCCTCCATGCGGGCCTCTGCCTCGACAGCGGCACGGCGGCGTAGCCAAAAACCTTGGGGGGCTTGCGTGCTCATTTTTCGCCGGCTCCCGTACGGCGCGGCGCGCGAAACACATCTGAAAGCTGGCGAATACGTCCATCGCCCTTGCCATCCTCCTCCAGATCGACGCGCATCTTGTCACGCTTGCGCTTGATGAAGACTTCCTCGACATGATGCTCTTGCACAAAGTCACGCACCCATCCGATCATCCCCAGCGGCATCGGCACGGCCTCAATCAACCCGTCGCCGCTATCCATGTAATCCTGCCCCTCATAGGGAGAAGCGGTTACGATGACAGGCTCCCATGGGATATCCCTTGTGGGGTTCTCCGCCTCGCGCAGTATCACCACAACCGAAGGCGTCTTGGCCGAAAGACCAACCAGATACGCCTCTGTATCGGACGACCATAAATCCAAAGTCAGGGTGGCTGCATGGTAATCCACCACCTCTCCCTCACGGCGCAACTCCCGCCAATCGGCGGGGCCGGCACCGGGAAGCACAGCGACAACCTTCCAGGCCCACGCAGCCCAACGGGTCACGCCCGGCATCTTCCGGACAACAATGCCTACAGACATAGATGCGCGCGTTAGCGCCATTCAGTCATTCCTCTCCTGTCAGATGCTGGTTGGCCGCACCTGCTGTTCGATAGTGGCCTCAGAATTAGGCATGCTCCAAATGATTTTTGGTCTCAAAGTGGAATAACTTGGCGATTCGCAAGACAATCGGACAAAATGTCCACTCTGCTTTTCTGGCACCCCAAAAAGGCAGGACGAATTGTCCCCACTGCAATTCCTGTGTTTTTCCGTCAGTCAAATATTGGCGCAAAATCAACGAATCAGTGCCGCAACTCCCGGATGGGCCTTGATGCAGCTAAGGCTTTCATGCCTAGCTTCGACTTGTTGGTGCAATCGTCCCAAAGGCGAAGCTCGGCGGCAGAGGGGATAATAATGGCCAAGCATTTGATATTATGTGACTGTTTTGGAAGCCAAGCAGTGGATGCAGTGGGGCTTGCAAAAGCCACAGGGCTGGCTTGCTCACGCGTGCACAGTGCTCTTTGCACCACCGGGCTTGCCGCAGCCGAGGCCGCAATAGCGCAAGGCGATGCCATCATCGCCTGTCAGCAAGAGGCCCCTCGCTTTGCCGATCTGGCCGAAGAAATGGGTGCACCAGCCCCGCTTTTCGTTGATATCCGCGACCGTGCCGGCTGGTCCGAGGATGCGGACACGATGCCCAAAATGGCCGCCTTACTGGCCGAGGTACAACTGCTTCGACCCGCTACAAAGACGGTGGATGTTACCTCAGACGGGGTCTGCCTGATTATCGGGCGCGCAGGGGTGGCCCTACCTGCAGCAGAGCGTCTGGCAACAAACCTTGCGGTAACGGTGCTGGTCACTGACGACGGTGATCTTCCGCTGTCACGTGATTATGAGGTGATTCGCGGCCACATCCGGCAGGCGCATGGCAGCCTTGGTGCTTTCGATATCCGTATCGACGCGCTGCAAGTACTGGAGCCGGGCGGGCGCGGGGCCTTTGGCCTGTCTGCGCCGCGTGATGGGGCCAACACCACCTGTGATATGATCCTTGATCTGTCCGGCAATGCCGCGCTGTTTCCGGCCCCCCACAAACGTGACGGCTATCTGCGCGTCGATCCCGGCGATCCTTTGGCCGTCGCGGGTGCGGTGTTTGACGCGGCACAGATGGTTGGCACCTTTGAGAAGCCCTTCTATCTGATGTTGGAGCAACATCTTTGCGCCCATTCCCGCGCGGGCCAAACCGGCTGCACCCGCTGTCTGGATATTTGCCCGACCAGCGCGATCCGCCCCGATGGTGACCATGTGACGATTGACGCGATGGTCTGCGCGGGTTGCGGGGCCTGTTCGGCACTTTGTCCATCCGGTGCCATTCACTATGACGCGCCGCCCGTGGATCACGTCTTGCGCCGCATCCGGGTGCTGGCCGAAACCTATCTGGCGGCGGGCGGCACCCTGCCCCGCCTTTTGGTGCATGACCTTGACCATGGGTCGGAACTTATCCGGCTTGCCGCGCGCCTTGGCCGTGGCCTTCCTGCCGATGTGATCCCCTTGGGGGTCGATGCACTGGCAGGCTTTGGCCATGCCGAAATGCTCGCCGCCCTTGCCATGGGCTTTTGTGCCGTTGATCTGCTGGCCGCGCCACGCAGCGAACGCGACCCCATCATGCGCGAGATGGCCTTGGCTGAGGCGATGGGCGGTGCAGGCCGTCTGCGCCTGTTGGATGAGCAAGACCCGGATGCGGTCTGCGGTCTGCTATACGACGCGCAACCCACACCGCTTGCCATCACACCCGTCCTGCCCATGGGCAGCCGCCGCCAGATCGCGCGTCTGGCTGCAAAGGCACTGCTGCCCGATGCCACCACCCCTGTGCCCTTGCCCGAAGGCGCGCCCTATGGAGCCGTGCTCATCAACACCGACAGTTGCACGCTGTGCTTGTCTTGCGCCTCACTTTGCCCCAGTGGCGCGCTTCTGGACAGCCCCGACAAACCACAACTGCGCTTTCAAGAGGATGCTTGCCTGCAATGCGGCATCTGCGAAACCATCTGCCCAGAGAATGCAATTACGCTGTTGCCGCAATTCAACCCCGCCGACACGGCCTTTGGACAGGCTGTCTTGCATGAGGAAGAGCCCTTTGCCTGCGTCGAATGCGGCACGCTTTTCGGTGTTAAATCGACAATCGAAAAGATCAGCGCCAAACTGGCCGGGAAGCATTCAATGTTTCAGGAGGGCGGCGCGGGGCGGTTGATCCAGATGTGCGACAATTGCCGAATATCAGCTCAGTATCACAGCTCCAACAACCCCTTCACAGGCGACGAGCGCCCCAAACCCCGCACCACCGATGATTACCTGTCCAAGCGGCGGGATCATTGATGCGGCCGACGGCAGGTCTATTTCGCCTCGACCGGGGCGCCCAGATTGGCGGGGACAAGCCCTGCGGCATAGGCCTGCAAGGCCTCCACCTCCTCCAACGTCAAAAGGACGGGGGCGATGGTCGGCGGGCGCGCTGGATCAAACGGCGGGCTGAGATCCTGGACCCGCAAAAAGGCAGGATGCGGGTTCAACACATAAAAGATATTGAACCGCACAGCCCAATCGGGCAGCGCCCGCAGCGCCATGAAAGACGGAGTGGAGCCGATTCCGCCACGCCGTTCGGGCGCGGTACGATGACACCGCGCGCAATGCAGACCAGCGATCTCGGCCCCAAGAATCGCGTCGCCATCAAAGGTAATGGCTTCAACCGCTACGACCTGCGGCGCGGCCTCAAAACCCGGCCCGTCACCGGGCGCAAACTCCGCAATCGCGCGCTGGCCGATCTTGGACAAGACCCAATCAGCAAAGCGCTGCGCCGCTGCATTATCGCTCAGCACCTCCAGATGCCAAGCCTGCCCCGCGCGCAAAATCACCGGCACACCGGCGCCGCCCAAACCCAGGCGCAGGTCCGCGCCCGCATCCACCAACACAGCACGCCGTCCGGTTTTCAGCATGAAACGCGGCAGCAGATAGGCCATCAACCCCACCTCAACCAAGGTGCTTTCCGCCATCAAGTTGAACTCTCGCGCCTCCTCCTGCGCACGCAGAGGCAGCGCAAAGCAAACCAGCATCACCCACAAACCGACTCTTCGCATGGCGCATGCCCCCTTTCTCCCCATAAGCTAGGCAAGGCAGGCCCGCGCGGTCAACACAGAAAGGCCCCCCAAATGTCCCCAGAAATGCCCCCGGAAATGGATGCCACATTCAACATGACCCTGCGCAAATTCCTCAAGGAAGTTGGCGTCACCTCACAACAAGCCATTGAAGCCGCGATGCGCGAGGCAGGGCCAAGCGTGGCAGGTCAACCGATCGCCCTGCGCATGGTGCTGACAATCGACGCGCTGGACGTGACCCACACAGTCACCGGCACAATCACGGGGCCACAGGCATGACGCAGACGCGCGAAGACGTTCTGACAGTTCTGAAAGGCGTAGAAGAGCCAATCCGCGGCAGTGATATCGTGTCCGCCGGAATGGTACGGGCCCTGACCGTGGAAGGTGGCACAATCCGCTTCGTGCTGGAAATCGATCCAGCGCGCGCCAAGCGCATGGAAGAGGTCCGCGCGCAAGCCGAAGCAAAGCTGCGCGCCCTGCCGGGTGTGGAAACCGTATCTATCGTGATGACAGCGCACAGCGCGCCAACCCCGCCGCCAAACCTTAAATCCTCTGGCCATAGCCACGACCATGCAGGCCACAGCCACGGGCCTGCCAAGGCCGCAGGCCCCGAAAAAATTCCCGGCGTGGCGCGCATATTGGCGATCGCGAGCGGCAAGGGTGGGGTAGGAAAATCCACCGTCTCTGCCAATCTGGCCACCGCGTTGGCCGCCGAGGGGCGGAAAGTGGGGCTGCTGGATGCCGATGTTTACGGCCCCTCACAGCCGCGCATGCTGGGCGTTTCGGGGCGGCCCGCCTCCCCCGATGGCAAAACCATCTTGCCGCTGCGCAACCATGGCGTCACGCTGATGTCGCTAGGCCTGATGACGCAAGAGGATGAGGCCGTGGTCTGGCGCGGTCCGATGCTGATGGGCGCGTTGCAGCAAATGCTGTTTCAGGTACAATGGGGCGCGCTGGATGTGCTGATCGTAGATCTGCCACCGGGCACCGGCGATGTGCAGATGACATTAGCGCAAAAATCGCAGCTCGATGGCGCGATTATAGTCTCGACCCCGCAAGACATAGCCTTGCTGGACGCCCGCAAAGGGATCGACATGTTCAACAAGCTTGGCACGCCGATCTTGGGGCTGATCGAAAACATGTCCACCCATATTTGCACACAATGCGGGCATGAGGAGCATATCTTTGGCCATGGCGGTGTGGCGCGCGAGGCAGAAAAGCTGGGCGTGCCACTGCTAGCCGAAATTCCGCTGCATCTGGATATCCGCACTTCCTCCGATGGCGGCGCGCCGATTGTCGTGTCCAAACCCAACTCGCCCCAGGCGGCTGTATTTCGCAAACTGGCGCGCAGATTGATCGATGAGGGCCGCGCCTGATGTTGCTGCCATCCTTTCCGCCTTTAATGACAGGGCTCGCAACAGGGCCTGCCAATCCCTTTTCCGTGGCCTGCACCGAGGCTGAGAAAGGCACGGATGCCGGGCTGTTGGCCTGGTCCCTTTCGCCAGAGCGGTTGCGCGCCGCTTTGGTGCTGGCCCCCGAGGTCGCGTTGGAGCCTGCGATGGCCGCGCTTTGTGCCTGCGCTGTCGGGCTGCAAAATGCACTGGGGACGCTCGCACCCCCTGAAACTGCCGTGCATCTGGATTGGACCGGGGGCATCCGGATCAATGGTGGGCATGCAGGCGGGCTGCACATCGCCGCTTCAACCCGCGACCCGGCGGCTACGCCCGATTGGCTGGTGATCGGGCTGGAACTGACTCTGACCTTGCCTGACCGTCTGGAGCCGGGGCAAACCCCGGACTGGACCGCGCTGGACCAAGAGATAGGCCCTGATCTGGAACCGATCCATCTGCTTGAGGCTTGGGCGCGCCATTCCCTTTTTTGGATCAATGCGTTGAACACGGCACAAGAACGCCAATCGCTCTATCGTGAATGGCAGGGGATTGCTTGGAACATGGGCAAAACCATCAGCCTGCCCGTTGACGGTGTGCGCCTGAACGGCAGCTTTCTGGGCGTTGACGAAAACTTTGGACTGCTGCTCAAAACCGAAACCAGCACCCGCCTGATCCCGCTGTCCACCCTGATTAAGGATCCTTGATATGTCCGATGATACCCCCCGACTTCTGGCCCGCGCGATTCATTTCGATGGAAGCGACCAGAACGTGTTTCACAACCCCGCGCGCACCGGGGAATGGGCGATTTCGGGCGGGTTTGAGTTTTCAAACTGGTCGCAAGGCGATCTGGTCGGCAAGGCCCGGCAAGCTTTTGCCAATGGCTGGCTAGGGGTGGAAACCTTTGGCCGAGTCACCTTTGTTGCCGTCACCCGAATCGAGGCGACGGAATATGAAGCGCTGACGGACCATCTCGCCCGCCATTTCGTTGATGTCTATGACGCCCCATCACTGGAGGTCGCGCGCCCCATCGCGCAAGAAGAGTTGGCCCATATGGCCGAGCTTTGCGCCGATCACGCGCCCAACATAGTGCTGACCGTACTGCGCGAACTGACCGAAGCCGGCGTACGCGAGCAATACCGCTTTATTGAGCCAAACGACGCCGGGCTTGACCAATTCGCCATCCACTCAGCACCAGAGGAATAAAGCGCGGCAGGCGTTAAGGCGCCAAACGCCGCAATTCCTCGGCCCCGACCACGCGCCCGGTTGTGGCCGAGATTTGCGCGGCCATGCCAATCACCACCGCCCACCAGCCGTCTTCCAGACCCACCTCTGGCGCGGTCCGATTGGCCACAACGTCGGCAAAGCCCCGGTGCTGATAGAAGGTCGATCCGTTGTGATCCCCGGCAGCCAAAAGCGAGGGGTCCACCGGCACTTCCAGCACGCGCGGTCCAGCTGGATTGCGCGGGCTGACGATCACCTGCGGCACCGGCGCCGGGCCCAGATGCGCAGGCCAGAACCGCCCCGGACCGGGCACCAAACACTCTATCTTGCCCTTTGGCCCCACCGCCGAAATCTCTTCCTGATAGCGCGCGCCCTCGGCGAACATGCACAGCTCCAGCATAGCCCGCAGCCCGTTCTCGAAATCAACGATCACATAGGCATTGTCCCAGATATCGGGGGTTTCACCACCATATGCCTCGTCCAGATGGTTAACCGCCTGCCCGCCCGAGGCCATCACTCGCACCGGGTTGCAACCCGCAATCAACCGCATCAAATCAAAAAAATGGCAGCATTTTTCCACCAGCGTGCCGCCGCTGTTGCGGCTGAATCGGTTCCAATCCCCGACCTTTTCCAGAAAGGGAAAACGATGCTCGCGGATGGTCAGCATCTTGATGCCCCCGGTTGCCGCGCCCAACTCCCGGAGCAAGTGCGCAACTGGGGGCATGTAGCGATATTCCATCGCAACCCAGATCGGCGCAGGATAGGCCGCCCGCAAGGCCGCAAGCCGCGACGCATCCGCCGGGTCGGTGAACAACGGCTTTTCACACAACACCGGAAGCGGACGCGTGGCCGCAATCTGTTCAAGCTGGGCCAGATGCAGGTGGTTGGGGCTGGCTATCAGCAGGCAGTTCACCGCGTCCAGCGCCAGCACCTCTGCGATGGAACCGACCATGGCCGCACCCGGCGCAAGGGCTGCGGCACGGGCGCGCATGGTCGCATCCGGCTCAAAGATTGCCACCACCTCGGCCTGAGGCAAAAGGGCTATGTTGCGCAGATGCTCTTGCCCCATCATGCCACAGCCAATGATGCCATACCGAACCGTCTTCATAGGGTCTTCCTCATTTGATCCGCGCGACATAGCGCGCGATTTGCGGGTCATACCAAGTCCAGGAACTTTCAGCCCGTTTCCCATCCTGGTCCCAGCTAACGCGAGTAATCAGGGGCAAAGGGCTTCCGGCGGCATGGGGGAATTCGGGCGGCGCCCAATCCGGGCAGGCGGCTTGCCCCACCCGGTCCTCGGCCCGTGCAATCCACAGGCTAAGCCGCTCCCGGTAGTAAAGATAAAGCGATTCCGACAGATCCCCCACGGCGATGGCTTCGGCATAGCTGCCATCAAGCCAAATCTCCTCAACCGCGGCCACCCGGCCCGACAAAAAGCGCAGCCGCCGGATGCGATGGCCCTCGGCGCTCTCACCAAAAGGCGGCAGCGCCGGATCTTTGATGCAGCGCGCCACCGACAACACCTGTGCGGTTGGCAAGCCGCCACCCTCTGCAAGTTCCAGCCGAAACATGGCATAGACCGAGGCCGGATCGTGCAACGCCCGCACATAATTGCCAGAACCCTGCACCCTGTCCAGCAGCCCCTTGGCCGTCAACGCCTTCAGCGCCTGACGCAAAGTGCCCACCGCTATGCCCAGTTGCGCCGCCATTTCCCGCTCTGGCGGCAGCTTTTCCCCATCAATTAATCGCCCGGACGCGATGTCGCGGATCAGCAATTCACTGATCTGCAAGAAGAGTGGCAATGATCCTTGGACAGACATGCAACAGTCTCGAAATAATTGATACAGTATTGATCTACATCAATTCCGATGCTACGCAAGTAAAATGCTGACTCTGTGAGAGAGAGAATCAATGACCGTCGTTCCTATCACCTCTCCTGATCTTGACGCGGCAGAGGTCAGCTGGTTCGCGGCACTCTGCTCAGACGATTACAGGCTCCTCGGCCAGCCCGATGGTGATCTGCGATCAAGCTGGGAGCATTGTTCCGGCATCGTGAAAAAGGCCGAAGGCTACGGATTTCGCAACATCCTGTGTCCCTCCTCCTATCAGGTCGGGCAAGACACGTTGTCCTTTGTGGCAGGCTGCGCGCCGATCACCACAGACATCAATTTCCTCGCCGCGATCCGCTGTGGCGAGGTCCAGCCTGTGATGTTGGCACGCGCCGTGGCCACGCTGGACCATATGCTCAAAGGGCGGCTGACGCTTAACGTCATCTCCTCGGATTTTCCGGGCGAGGTTGCCGATAGCCGCTATCGCTACAAGCGCAGCCATGAGGTGGTGGAAATCCTGCGTCAGGCCTGGACGCAGGACCACATCGAATATGATGGCGATATCTACAAGATCAGCAAACTCTCTGCCGATCCGGCCCGCCCTTACCAGCAAAACGGCGGCCCGCTGCTGTATTTCGGCGGCTATTCCCCGGATGCGTTGGAGCTGTGCGGCGCTCAATGCGACGTTTACCTCATGTGGCCCGAAACGCGCGCGACCTTGGTCGAACGGATGCGCGCGGTCCATGCCCGCGCCGCCGCCCATAACCGCACGCTTGACTATGGCCTGCGCGTTCACATGATCGTTCGCGATACCGAAGCGGAGGCAAAGGAATACGCCGAACATCTGGTCAGCAAACTGGATGATGAGTATGGCAAACTGATCCGCGACCGCGCGCATGACAGCATCAGCCTTGGCGTCTCGCATCAAGCCCGCGCCCGTGAACTGGCGGACCAATTCGGATATCTCGAACCTCATATGTGGACGGGCATCGGCCGCGCCCGTTCGGGCTGTGGCGCAGCCCTTGTCGGCTCCGTCGATCAGGTCATGTCGGAAATCGAGGCCTATCAAGCCATGGGCATCCGCGCTTTCATCTTCTCGGGCTATCCGCATATGGATGAGGCCGATCATTTTGGCACCAAGGTCTTGCCGCTTCTCAAGACCTGCTCGCTGCCGCAAGCTTACGGCCGGGTGCCAACCAGCACCCCCGCGACACCGCTTGGTATCGGGGAGCGTCGCTGATGGAACGGGTATCTTTGGGCGGTATCGAAGTGTCGCGCCTTGTATACGGCATGTGGCGGCTTGGGGATGATGTCGACACCAGCGCCAAACATGTGCAAGCCAAGATCGAGACCTGCCTCGCTCAGGGCATCACCAGTTTTGATCAGGCCGATATCTATGGCGGCTACACCGCCGAGGCCCTTCTGGGCGCGGCCCTCCGCGCGACCCCCGGCCTGCGCGACAAGATGGAAATCATCACCAAATGTGGCATCGTCGCCCCGGTTGGCCGCCACGCGGGCGTACGGGTGAAGCATTATGATACCTCCGCCGCCCATATCAACGCGAGCGTGGAAACCAGCCTGCGCGGCATGGCGATAGACCACATCGACCTGTTGCTGATCCACCGCGCCGACCCATTGATGAACCAGCATGAAACCGGCGGCGCCCTCGACGCATTGGTCGCATCCGGCAAGGTTCGGGCCGTTGGCGTCTCCAATTTCCGGCCTTGGGAATTCACGTTGCTGCAATCGGCGATGAAAACCCCTCTCGCCACCAACCAGATCGAACTGAACCTTGTGGCGCATGAGGCTTTCACCAATGGCGATGTGGCCTTTCATCAGGAACGCGGCGTGCCTTTGATGGCATGGTCGCCCTTGGCCGGGGGCCGCTTGCTGGCCGAAGCCGGGGAACCCCTGCGGTCACGTCTATCCGAAATCGGTGCCGCCCATAACACGGATTGGAGTGCGGTCGCCGTCGCATGGCTCTTGCGCCACCCGGCACAGATCATCCCGGTGATGGGCACCAATAGCTTGCCGCGCGTAGCAAATATCGCAGATGCGCTACGCGTCGAGATTGATCGCCAAACGTGGTTTGAGCTTTACACCCTGATCCTTGGCCACGAGGTTGCCTAATGGCCGATGGAGGGAAAATGCCTGAAACAACTTTCATTCCTGTAGGTAAACAGTCCCGCGCCTTTCGGGATGCTTTGGGTTGCTTTGCAACCGGGGTCACCATCGTGACCATCGCAACCGATCATGGGCCGATGGGCTTTACCGCCAACAGCTTTGCCAGCCTGTCGATGGACCCTCCGCTTGTGCTGTGGTCGCCGGCAAAATCCTCGGCGCGTTTTGCGCATTATGCCAGCGCCCGCCATTACGCGGTCCATATTCTCGGGCAAGATCAGCCAGACCTTATCGCCCGCTTCATCCGTGGCGGGCCGGGGTTTGAGGGGATGTCATATCACCGCAATGCCGAAGGCGTGCCGCTAATCCCCAACACATTGGCAAGATTTGAATGTGAACAACACGCGACCCATGAGGGCGGCGATCACCTGATCATTGTGGGCCGGGTGCTTCGCTGCGCGCAACGTGAAGGCGCGCCACTGGTATTTGCGATGGGTCAATATGGTGGGTTCGCCCCCGAAAGCTGACGACGAGGAGGGTGCGCCGGGTTCAGAAGCCCTGCGCAAAACGGGAGGGAGCGCGCCATGGGCGCAGTACTGGGTCTGACCAACAGGCTGGGGGCATTAAACGCTGCTCTGCTGACGTTTGGCCGCCGCTTGGGCGCAGGCTTTGTGGGGTTAATGGTGCTTATCATCCTGCTTCAGGTCTTCTTTCGCTATCTGCTCGACAGTGCTTTGGCATGGCCCGAGGAAGCATCGCGGTTCCTGATGATGTGGATGACAGGCCTGATGGCTCCCACCGCCTTTCGCCGCGGCGGGTTTGTTTCCATCGGAATACTGACGCGCCTGCTGCCCCGCGTTGCCTCTGCGGTCCTCGCGCTATTCTTGCTGGGCCTTTCGCTTGTGGTGATGATTATGGGTCTGCGCATCGGCTGGTCTGAGGTCACTGGCCTTGGCGGGCGCTTTACCACCGACAGTCTGCATTACCCCACCACGTTTGATTTCAGCACCTGGGCCAAAGTGCCTAAATCCTGGATGATGCTGTCGCTTGTCGTCGGACTGGTGCTGCTCATCTCGGTCTGTGTGGAGCTGATGTTGCGCAACCTGATCACCCTTGCGGGTCGGCAGGAACAGCTTCTCATGATCCCGGAAGCCGCTATCGGGGGGGCTGAATAATGCTCTCACTGTTCCTCCCCCTGTTCTTGATTTTGCTGCTTGTGGGCCTGCCGGTATTCTTCGGCCTCATCGCGGCCCCCGCGATATTACTTTGGCTCAACGGCCAAGAGCGCGATATCGTCTTGCTATATCGCAACGTCTATAACGGGATGGACAGCTTTCCGCTGATGGCGATCCCGTTCTTCATGTTGGCGGGCGAGGTCATGAACCGCTCCAACATCACCCTGCGCCTGGTGGAGTTCAGTCAGGCCATGATGGGCCATCTGCGCGGCGGTCTGGCCCATGTGAATGTGCTTTCGTCAATGCTGTTTGCCGGGCTTTCCGGCTCTGCTGTGGCCGATGTTTCGGCCCTGGGATCCATGTTAATCCCCGCGATGGAGAAACAGGGCTATACCCGCAGCTTTGCCGCAGCGATTACGGCGGCGAGTTCCATCATCGGCCCCATCATCCCGCCCTCGGGCATCATGATCATCTATGCCTATGTCATGGGCGAAAGCGTGGCTGCGCTGTTTCTTGCGGGCATCGTACCGGGCATCTTGATGGGCGGCGGCTTGATGCTGATGATCCATTTTCTGGCCGACCGTTACAACCTTCCGGCCGCCACCCGCCGCGCGACATGGGGCGAACGTGGCAATGCCAGCCTCAAGGCCATCTGGCCCTTGCTGACCCCAGTGATCATTATGGGCGGCATCCTTGGCGGCATCTTTACCCCGACCGAGGCCGCCGCAGTTGCGGTGGGCTATGCCACGCTAATCGGCCTTTTCGTCATGCGCACCCTGCGCTTGTCAGACCTGCCCGATGTGTTGACTCGCGCGGGCATGACCTCGGCCGTGGTCTTGTTGCTGGTGGGCGCAGCCATGGCGTTCAAGACCGTGGCAAGCCTTAGCCATACGCCCGAGTTGCTGGCCTCCATCATCCTTGGCCTGTCGGACAACCCGCTGATCCTGCTGTTCCTGATCAACCTGCTTTTGTTCGTCGTTGGCATGTTTTTGGATGCAGGTCCCGCGATCATCATCCTTGGTCCGATCCTTGGGCCGATCTTCACCTCGCTCGGCGTCGATTCAGTTCATTTCGCCATCATCATGGCCGTGAACCTGACCGTGGGCCTGCTTACGCCGCCCATGGGATTGGTGCTGTTTGTCACATCCTCAGTCTCGGGGCTGCGGGTCGAAACCATCGCCCGTGCGACATTGCCCTTTCTTGCGGTCGAGATCTTTGTGATCTTCCTGATCACATACTTCCCGGCCATCAGCCTTACGGTCCCGCGCTTTTTCGGTTTCGTTCAATGAGTTACACGTTAACCACAGGGAGAAGAGCCGATGAACAAAATCCTTAAATCCGTGATGCTCGCCACGCTTTTGGCAGGCACCACCAGCATGGCGATGGCGCAAGCTGTAACGCTGCGCGCAACCGCAAACTCCAACGAAAATGACGAAGACTATGACGGGCTGGTCGTCTTCAAGAATTATGTCGAGAACGCGTCGAACGGCGAGATCGCCGTGGAACTGTTCATCGGCACCCAGCTTTGCGGCAAGGGCGATGAATGCCTTGCAGGCGTGGCCGATGGCTCAATCGACATCTACATCTCTACCAGCGGCGGCGCAGCGGGCCTGTTCCCATATATTCAGGTCCTCGACCTGCCCTATCTGATGAGCGATGACCGCGTGGCCGAAACCATGCTGACCAGCACCGATTTCACCTCTAAACTGCGCGCCATGGCAATGGCCGACAGCGGCGACACAATCCGCCTGATGACCATCGGCAATACCGGCGGCTGGCGCAACTATGCCAACACCAAAAAGCGCGTCACCGGCCCCGGCGATCTGGCCGGCCTGAAAATGCGTACCGTTCCGGCGGATCTACCGCAGGAATCAGCGCGCGCCGTTGGCGCCTCCCCCACCCCGATCGCATGGCCAGAGCTGTTCACTTCGCTGCAAACCGGCGTTGTGGAAGGCACCGCGAACGGCATTACCGACATCATGAGTATGAAGTTCCCCGATGCTGGCCTGAAGTTCCTGACGCTGGATGGTCACAGCTACATGGGTGCCTTCTGGTGGATGGGCAACGCCCGTTTCACTAGCCTGACGGATGCACAGAAAACCGTTGTACTGGATGGGTTTGCCGCCCTTCAGCAGGCCACTTTCGCCAGCCCCAAGCGCAAGGAAATCCAGGCCTATGCTGATTTCAAAGCGGCAGGCGGCGATATCTATGTGCCAACGACCGCGGAAAAAGCCGCCTTCAAAGCCGCGGTTGGCCCGGTGCTTGACTGGTTCAAGAGCAGCGTAAAAGGTGGGCCGGAAGTGCTTGAAGCCTTCACCGCTTCCGTAGCCGAGGCGCAGACAATCGTTGACGCCAAGCGCGCGGCAGACCTGAAGTAACACCGTCGCGGCACTCGGGTATCCGAGTGCCGCGTCTTTCTGGATAACCCAAAACGCTATAGGCCTCAGTTCATCACCAGCGAAAACGGCAGGTCTTTCGCCGCCGCCCGATACCATTTGCGGATCATGGCGCGCTCTGCATCCTCCATATAGGACACATTGGCAGGGGGCATCGCCACGCTGACGCCTGCCTGAATGTAAATCAGCCCTGCGTTCTTTGCGATATCCGCAGGCGTCTCCAGTAAGATGTTCTTGGGCGCGCGGTGAATACCCTCATAGCCCGGCTCACGCGCATGGCACATCGCGCAGCGCCCCGGAATGATAGAGGCCGCATCGTCAAAACCTTCGGCACTGGCAAACACCTGCTCCACCCGCGTCAACTCCCGCGCCTCCGATTGCTCATAGCTTTCTTGCATCAGGGGTGCGGTTGACAGCGCCATGATCAAGATGAAAAGCACCACTGAAACCAGCCACGTCCATGTCGGGTTGCCCTTCTGGGCATGAAGCGCGTTGAAATAGTGCCGGATCGTGACACCCATCAAAAACACCAAAGCCGCGATCAGCCAGTTGTATTCCGTGGCAAATGCCAGCGGGTAATGATTGGCCAGCATCAGGAAGATCACCGGCAGGGTCAGGTAATTGTTATGCGTCGAGCGCAGCTTGGCGATCTTGCCGTATTTGGCATCGGGTGTGCGCCCCTCTTGCAGGTCTTTCACCACGATCCGCTGATTGGGCATGATGATAAAGAACACATTTGCCGTCATGATCGTCGCCGTAAACGCGCCCAGATGCAGCAATGCCGCCCGGCCCGTGAAAATTTGGTTATACCCCCAAGCCATCGCCACCAACAAAACGAAAAGCAGCACCATCAACAATGTAGGCCGGTTCCCAAGGCTGGATTTGCACAGGAAATCATAGATCAACCACCCCAGCGTCAGCGAGGCCGCTGAAATCACGATGCCTTGAAACACCGACAAATCAGCCTTTTGCGCGTCGATCAGATACAGCTCCGCACCAACCCAATAGACGATCATCAACAGCGCCACACCCGACAGCCAGGTGAAATAGCTTTGCCATTTATGCCAGATCAGATGGTCGGGCATATTCGGCGGGGCCACCAAATATTTCTGGATGTGATAAAACCCGCCGCCATGCACCTGCCACTCCTCGCCAGAAGCGCCCTCTGGCATGTTCGGCACTTTGCGCAGCCCCAGGTCAAGCGCGATGAAGTAGAACGACGCGCCGATCCATGCCATCGCCGTAATGACATGCAGCCAGCGCACGGCAAAGGCCAACCACTCCCAGATGATAGCCATCTCAAACATATCGCTCTCCCCTTGATCCTTGCCCGTTAACCCTATGCCGGGGCCGTATTTGATTGTATTGCAAAAAGACTTCTAGCTGTTTCAAATTTGTACTAACAATAACATATGGCTTATCTCGACAACATCCGCACTTTTGTCCGCGTGTATGAGCTGGGCAGCATGTCCTCTGCCGCGCGCGATATGCGCATTTCCGCCGCAGTTGCCTCTGCCCGGATTTCACAACTGGAGGAGCATCTCGGGGTCCGCCTGTTTCAGCGCACCACCCGGATGCTGAACCCGACCGAACAAGGCAACATCTTCTACCCCGGCGCACGCAAAATCCTTGAAGCGGTGGAAGAGGCGGAAACCGAGGTCAATGAGGTAACCCTCGTGCCGCGTGGTATTCTGCACGTTTCAGCCCCCTTGGGCGTTGGCCGCAGGCTGATCGCGCCCGAAGCCGCGTCGTTCCGATCACAATACCCGCTCATCAAAATCCGCCTGCGCCTATCGGATCGCAAGATTGATCTGGCCATGGAAGGGCTGGACGTGGCCTTCTTTCTCGGCATCCCCGAGGATTCCAGCCTGCGCATCCGCAAGATCGCCGATTGCCAAAGGGTGCTCTGTGCCGCGCCTGCCTATATTGCCGAACGGGGCGCGCCCGAAACCATCGAGGCGCTGCGCTCTGAGCATGACTGCCTGAACCTGCGCTTTCCCGGCGCGCCCGAATTTCAGTGGTCTTTGCAAACCGGTGACGGCGTGAAGCGGATCGACGTATCGGGCCCGTTTGAATGTGACGATGGCGACATTCTCACCGATTGGGCGCTGCAAGGGCATGGCATCATCATGAAGCCCCTGTTCGAAGTATCCGAATATATCAAGGCAGGCAGGCTGGTCCCCGTGCTGACCCATCAGCCGCCGGTTCCTATCCAAATGGCCTGCCTTTACTCGCATCGGCGCAAACAAGACCCCAAAGCCCGACTGTTCATCGACTTTATGGTCGCGCGCATGTCGCAAACCCTTCGCGACATCCAGCTTATAGCCTGAACCGATTCAAGAGCCGTAGCGCGCTTTAGAAATCAACCGATATCGCGACGCCTTTTTTCACGGCCAGATCCACCACGGCGGCCGCAACCGCAAGGTCTTGCAGCCCCACGCCTGTGCCATCAAACAAGGTCACTTCCTGCGGGCTGGTACGGCCCGGATGATCACCGTTGATCACGCGGCCAATATCCACGATCCGCGCCGGGTCCAATGTGCCATCGGCCACCGCATGCTGACATTCACCAATGCTGATCGCCTGCGCTACCTCATCGGTAAACACCGTCGCACGGGCCACCAAGGCAGCCTCCACCTCTTGCTTGCCCTTGGTATCCGTGCCCATGCAGGCAATATGTGTGCCGGGCGAAACCTGCGCCGACAACAAGATTGGCGCGAAGCTGGAGGTAATGGAGATAATCACATCCGCCTCCTGCCCCAACTGGTCCAATGACACCGCCTCAAACGGCAGCCCGGCCTCATGCGCAGTAGCGGCCAGACGGTCCAGCATTTCGGGGTGGAAATTCCAGCCAATCACTTTTTCAAAGGCGCGCTGCTCCAAAGCTGCCCGCATCTGGAAGCTGGATTGATGCCCCGCCCCGATCATGCCCAACACCTTTGCATCCGGCCGCGCCAGATGGCGGATCGACACGGCCGAAGCCGCAGCCGTCCGTAGCGCCGTCAAAAGATTGCCCCCGACAAGCGCCTTGACCCGGCCCGTATCGGCATCAAACAAAATCACTGTGGATTGGTGGTTCGTCAGCCCCTTGGCTTCATTCCCCGGCCAGTACCCGCCTGATTTAAGCCCAAGCGCCAAGGAGGTCCGGTCAAACCCGGATTTGAAACCATAAAGCGCGTCGGCATGGCCAATCGCTTCCCGGATCACCGGGAAATTATAGGCATCGCCCCGCGACATGGCGGCGAAAACGCCCTCCACAGCTTCAAAACACGATTTGCGGTCCATCAGACCGGCAATTTCTGCCTCTGGCACGATCAGCATGGTGGTCCTTTCAACAGGGCACGCGCGCCCCTCGTTCTTCCAAGAATATGTCGGGGGCCTGCCCCCGACAATTGTGCTTCAATCGGCGATCAAAACGCCTTGCCGCGCGCAGAAACAGGCCAGACGACCTCTACCTTGCCACCGCGCACGCCCACATACCAATCATGCACATTGCAGGTTGGGTCACAGTGGCCCGGCACAAGGCGCAACGTGTCATTGACCTTCAAAACGCCACCCGGGTCTGCAACAACGCCATGTTCATCGGAACATTTCACATATGTCACATCATTGCGGCCAAAAACCACCGGCAAACCGCTGTCCACGGATTGCGCCTTCAGTCCCGCATCCACAATGGCCTTATCGGCCTTCACATGGCTCATCACCGTGGTCAGGATGAACAGCGCATTTTCCCACTCGCCCTGATCGATGCGCTTGCCGTCCTTATCCAGAATCCGACCGTAATCAGCATCCATAAAGGCGTAAGAGCCACACTGAAGCTCGTTGTAAACGCCGGAAGCGCCCTCAAAGTAATAAGACCCGGTGCCACCGCCGCCCACGATATCACACTCCAGCCCGACGGATTTCAGCCCATTCACCGCATCGGCCACCTGCGCGATAGCCACGTCCAGCTTGGCCTTACGGTCGGCGTAGCTGTCCAGATGCTGCATCGCACCCTGATAGGCCTGAATCCCCGCGAATTTCAGCCCCGGCGCCGCGTCAATCAGCTTGGCGATATGCACAACGTCTTGCGTGGTGCTTACACCACAACGGCCCGCGCCGCAGTCGATCTCCACCAGACATTCAATCTGGGTGCCATGCTTTTGTGCAGCGGCAGACAGGTTTGCGACATTGGCCGCATCATCAACGCAGCACAAAATACGCGCACCAAGCAAGGGCAGCCGGGCCAAGCGGTCTATCTTGGCCGGTGTCGTTACCTGGTTTGAGACCAGCACATCCTTGATCCCGCCGCGCACAAAAACCTCGGCCTCGGAAACCTTCTGGCAACACACGCCACAAGACCCGCCCAGCTGTTCTTGCAGCAGCGCCACATCCACCGATTTGTGCATCTTGCCATGCACCCGGTGGCGCACGCCCATCTCTTTGGCGAAATCGCCCATCTTCTTGATATTGCGCTCCAGCGCGTCCAGGTCGAGGACCAGACAAGGCGTTTGAATATCAGCCTCATCCATCCCCGGAACGGCGGGAATATCATAGCCAACGTCATAGGCATCAAAGTTCACAGGTGCGTTCATGGTCATTCCTTCAATGTTCAATGTTTCTGCCAAGGCAGATGATCCAGATCGACGTTGCCGCCGGTAATCACCACGCCAACACGTTTGCCCGCAAATACCTCGCGGTTTTTCAGAATGGTCGCCAAAGGCACAGCACTGGAAGGCTCCATCACGATCTTCATACGCTTCCAGATCATATACATCGCGTCAATGATCTCCTCTTCCGAGGCTGTCAGAATATCGGTGACGTGGTTGGACACGAAATGCCAGGTCAATTCCTTCAGCGGAACCTTCAGCCCATCGGCCACTGTCTCAGGCGCATCATCGGCAATGATGTAGCCTGCCTTAAAGCTGCGGTAGGCATCATCAGCCTGCTCCGGCTCTGCCGCATAAATGGTGACGCCGGGCGCAAGATTGGAAAGCGTCAGGCAACTGCCAGAAATCATTCCGCCGCCCCCAATGGGTGCCACGATGGCCTCCAGCCCCGGTATCTGCTCCAGCATCTCCTTTGCACAGGTCCCCTGCCCCGCAATCACGCGCGGGTCGTTATAGGGATGCACAAACTCCGCCCCGGTTTTGGCCAGAACCTGGGCAAACACCGCCTCGCGACTGGTTGTCGAAGGCTCACATTCCACCACATGCCCACCGTACCCGCGCACCGCATCCTTCTTGGCCTGCGGTGCGGTATGGGGCATCACCACCGTGCAAGGTATGCCGCGCCGCCCCGCCGCATAGGCAAGACAAGTGCCATGGTTGCCGCTGGAATGGGTCGCCACCCCGTGCGCCGCTTGCGCATCAGACAGCCCAAAAACCGCATTCGACGCCCCCCGCGCCTTGAAGGCCCCCGCCTTTTGCAGGTTCTCACATTTGAAAAACAGCTCCGCGCCCGTCAGGCTGTTCAGATATTGCGAGGTCAGAATCGGGGTCCGGTGGATATAGGGTTTGATCCGCTCATGCGCGATC
>ERZ889078.1090-NODE-1090-length-22433-cov-7.953034_pt1 | contig 22433 bp, 18 predicted proteins | sample MGYA00521266_ERZ889078 | MGnify/ENA primary metagenome ERZ889078 (study PRJEB32303, sample SAMEA104408618) | aquatic metagenome | biome: Brackish water; feature: Pelagic; material: water | place: Baltic Sea | collected 2014-06-16T06:34:00 | depth 76,534 m ...
ACCGCTGACCCCCACGATGTCAACGTGGTGCTCTAACCAACTGAGCTACGCGCCTATCTTGCTTGGCTGCCAACGCTGACTACCACGTTAGCATTGGTTGCCTCGCACCCCTGATTCTCGTCTGCAGTCCAGCACTTTCGACCGGTTCTGTTTGACTGTGCACGGCGTGCACCCGCCAGGGAGCAGGCTGTTTAGGAGCTTTGGCGGACGATGTCAATCACTTCCGCTTGAAATCGGAACCACGCCGCCGTCGACAGCGCATCGCGTGCGATAGTGCTCGCGCTGTGCCGGCGCTGTGCCAGAGTTGGCAAGGTGCGCGCGGGCGCTTACGGCACGGCGCGGTCGACTGGCGTCGGCGCGATTGGCAACGACCGTCCTGTCCTCGTAGTCTGATCGAGCCCCTGCGTCAAGCTGGTTTGGACGGGCAATGCGTTGGAATTACGCTAGAATCGCAGAGGATCTGGCGAATCGGAGATGTGGAACTTGCCGAGGCGCAGCCGCAGCGCGGTCGTGCTGCTGTCGCATGGTTGCCTTGCCACGGTGATCGCCTACCCTCGGCACCGGCCACTCACCTTCGGAGCCTTCGTGTCGGCAGTTTTGTCCATCGTCCGTTCCCGCCGCCGATCGTCGCGATGGCTGGCGGCGCTCTTCGTGGCCGCCTGGCTCTTCGTGGCGCCTCGGCCCGCGTCCGCGACTTGGCGCAACGTCCGTGATGTCTCCCGGGGCACGGCCCAGGTGCTGGAGAAAGGCGAGCTCACGTTCGGGATCTTCGCGCCGATTGCGTACGGCGTGACGGACTCGATCACGGTGCAGTCGAGCCCGATCTTCGACCTGTTGCTCATCCCAAACGTAGGCGCGCGCTACCGGTTCGTGCGCACAGACCGGGTCGTGCTGGCTGCGACGCTGAGCTACAAACAGGCGTTTCTGTCGGACACACAGCCCGGCGAGCTCGACGCGGGGGGCATGGGCACACTGTATATAAATGACAGCTGGGCCCTGACTGGTGGGTTGCTGATCGCGCAGCGCTTCTCCGTCGAGAAGAACCTGGGGTTCCAGGGTGGACTGGCGCTGTATGGCGCGGTCCACATGCTGGCGACGCCGAGGAATCTCGTGATGCTGACGGCCTACTTGCGCGGTGTGCGCGGCGCTGAGCCGGGGACCCTGGTGGGCATCGATCGGCCGCTCGTGACGCTCGCCTGGATCCAACAGCTCCGCGTGATCTTCAACATGCACCTAGTGTTGTCGGTGAGCTACGGCTCCTTCCCGCTGCGTGGCGGGCCAGTGGCGGAGCTGCCGGTGTGGCCGGGTGTTGACGCGTGGTGGCGCTACTAGGACGGTGAGATGGCGCGAATCGACATTATTGGGCCCTACGAGGGTCGGCGCATCGCGCGGATGCTGCACCAGCTTCACCTCGGCGCGCTGGCGTCTGGGGAGCGTTTTGAGGTCACCGGCTGGCGGGATGACGGCTGGGTGACCGTTGGTTTTCTCCTCACCGACGCGCTCCGCAGCTACCCGGTCGAGGCGCGGCTGCACGCCGACCATCTTGGGATGCGCACGGCGCAGGCGAAAGACGTGCTGCTCGATTTGCTGGGTCACTTCTTCAGTCTCTACCTGAGCGCGGGCCGCGCCCCCTTCACCGGGCCGAAATGGGAGGAGGTCGACATGAACGGTGTGGCTGTGTTCGTCCGCGGCCAGGAGCGGCATCACGTCGCCGAGGTCGAGGCCAGCGCGCTGCTCGTCGCCGACGCCTTGCAGGTGGCCAGCGTGGTCGCTGCCGCAGATGAGTCCGAAGAACCGGCCTGAGCGCTCGGGGCTGGGGCGTGTCGACGCCGCCCACGGCCACATCACGCCGCGCGCAGCGCTACCACCCCGGCGACGCGGGCTTTGAGGGCCCCAAAAGCCGCCGCGTGGACCGCGTCCGCACCTTGACTTCAAGACGCCGCGGGTGTGTTCTCTCGCCGCTCGTTGGCCCCTTGGGGTCGCTTTCAACCGACACTTTGGCCCGTAAACCAGAACACTTCGCCCGCCCACCCGCGATAGTTGGCCTCCAGCAGGCCGCGCCCGTCTCCGAGCGAAGTTAGCGCACACAGGAAGACGTACTCATGACGAAGCCCGTTACCGTTGCCATCACCGGAGCCGCCGGTCAGATCTGCTACAGCCTCCTGTTCCGCTTGGCGTCCGGCGAGACCTTCGGCGATCGTCCCGTCCATCTCAGGCTGCTCGACTTGCCGATTGCCGCGGTGCAGCAGGCCTGCGAGGGTGTGGCGATGGAGCTGCGCGATTGCGGCTACGCGACGCTCGCCAGCGTCACGGTTCACAGCGACCCGTTCGAGGCCTTTGACGGCATCAATTGGGCCCTGCTCGTCGGCGCGAAGCCGCGCGGGGCGGGCATGTTGCGCAAGGACCTTATCCTCGAGAACGGCCCGATCTTCACGGCGCAGGGTCAGGCCATCGCCCGCGGCGCGGCGGACGTGCGCGTGCTCGTGGTCGGCAACCCCTGCAATACCAACGCCCTCATCGCGGCCAGCAACTGCACGGGCGTGCCGAATGAGCGCTTCACAGCGATGACACGCCTCGATCAGAACCGCGCGGTCGCGCAGCTCGCCATGAAAGCCGGCGTGCCGAACGCAGATGTCACCGGCGTCACCATCTGGGGCAACCACAGCGCAACGCAGTACCCTGACTTTGAGAACGCCCGCATCGGCGGCAAGCCGGTCACCGAGGTCATCACCGACCTCGATTGGCTCCAGAATGCCTTCATCTCGACCGTGCAGCAGCGGGGCAAAGCCATCATCGACGCGCGCGGCAAGTCAAGCGCGGCTTCGGCGGCCAACGCGGCGATCGATCATGTGAAGTCGTTCGAAGCAGCGACCGCGCCGGGCCAGTGGTTTAGCGCCGCGGTCGTCTCGGACGGCAGCTATGGCGTGCCAGCCGGGCTCATCTGCTCGTTCCCTGTCAGCAGTGACGGCAAGGGCGGCTTCAGCATCGTGCAGGGTCTCGAGATGTCGGATTGGGCGAAGGCCAAGCTCGCCGCCACCGTGGCGGAGCTGCAGGAAGAGCGTGAAGTGGTGGGTCATCTGCTTGGGTGACCGACCGGCCGGCTTGGACGCGCTGTCGACCCAGCTGACCCCAACTCGACGCAGGCCGCGGGATTTCCACGGCCCGACAAGCCACGCGGCGCGACGCTGCGGGCGATCTACCCGGACTTGATTCCGGGGCAAACGGGGCACCAACGGGCCCTGAAGGAGAGCGCCATGAGCACCGCAGCCAACGCGAGCGGCAGCGCCATCGGCCGTCTGTTGAGCTCCACCATCGGCCTGAAGGTCCTGATGGCCGTCACCGGCTTCATCTGGGTCGGTTTTGTACTGGGCCACATGGTGGGCAACCTGCAGATTCTGCTGCCCATGCCGGCAGACGGCCCGCACGCCATCAACAAGTACGCCGCGGCGTTGAAGGCCACTGGCGGCGTGCTGTGGGTGGTGCGATTCGGCTTGCTCGCGGCCTTCGCGGCGCACGTGTGGTCTGCCATCACCCTGAGCGGGCGCAACAAGGCGGCTCGGGCGACCACCTACGCGGTTCACACCAACATCCAGGCCAAGCCGTCGAGCTACTACATGCTCGTCAGCGGCCTGGCGATCCTCGGCTTCATCATCTTCCACCTCGCCCACTTCACGCTCGGACTCGTGCAGCCCGAGGCAGCCGGGCATTACCTCTCCAACGGTATGCATGACGTGTACACGATGTTCATCCTCGGCTTTCGTAACCCGATCTACGCCGGGCTCTACATCGTGTCGAACGTGCTGGTTGGCCTGCATCTACAGCACGCGGTCTCCAGCATGTTCCAGACCCTGGGCCTGCGCACGCCGAAATACCGCGCATACGTTGATTTTGCGGGTCCGGCGATCTCGGCCATCGTGATCGTCGGCAACGTCCTGATGCCCCTCAGCGTGCTGCTTGGCCTCATCGGCGGCTCTGTACCCGGGTCGTAGTCGTCCGAATCCGCCCCGCCGCGGCCTGGCCTTTGTCGCCACGCCGCCGCCCCTATCGCGCCGCAGCTACCAGCGCGCCGCAGCCTCTTCCCGGCAGGAGCCGACCATGAAACTCGATTCCAATGAGCCCACAGGGCCTATCGAGGACCGCTGGGACAAGCACCGCTTCGCGATGAAGCTGGTCAACCCGGCCAACAAGCGGAAGTTCAAGGTCATCGTCGTCGGCTCCGGTCTCGCGGGCGGCAGCGCCGCGGCGACGCTCGGCGAGCTCGGCTACAACGTCGACTGCTTTTGCTACCAAGACAGCCCGCGCCGCGCCCACAGCATCGCGGCGCAGGGTGGCATCAACTCGGCGAAGAACTACCCGAACGATGGCGACAGCGTCTTTCGCCTGTTCTACGACACCGTCAAAGGCGGCGACTACCGCTCGCGGGAGTCGAACGTCTACCGCCTGTCGCAGGTCAGCTTGAACATCATCGATCAGGCTGTCGGGCAGGGCGTTCCGTTCGCCCGTGAGTACGGCGGCTTGCTCGCCAACCGCTCGTTTGGCGGCGCCCAGGTGAGCCGGACGTTCTATGCTCGCGGTCAAACCGGTCAGCAGCTGCTGCTCGGCGCCTACCAGGCCCTCGCGCGCCAGATCCACGCGGGTAGCGTCACGATGCACAACCGCACCGAGATGCTCGATCTCGTGGTGGTGGACGGTCACGCCCGCGGCATCATCACGCGCAACCTGATCGACGGCACCATCACGCGCCACGCAGCGGACGCGGTGGTGCTAGCGACGGGTGGCTACAGCAACGTGTTCTTCCTCTCAACCAACGCCATGGGCTGCAACGTAACGGCTGCTTTTCGGGCCTATAAGAAGGGTGCCGCGTTTGCCAACCCTTGCTACACGCAGATCCATCCGACCTGCATTCCCGTCACAGGCGACTACCAGAGCAAGCTCACGTTGATGAGCGAGTCGTTGCGCAACGACGGTCGCGTCTGGGTGTCGAAGAAGGTGGGGGACATGCGCCCGGCGAGCGCGATCCCGGACGACGAGCGTGACTACTACCTCGAGCGTCGCTACCCCAGCTTCGGCAACTTGGTGCCCCGCGACGTCGCCTCGCGCAACGCCAAGATCGTCTGCGACGAAGGCCGCGGCGTGGGCGGCGGGCAGGCGGTGTACCTCGACTTTCGCGACGTCATCGCACGTGATGGCAAGGCGAGCATCGAGGCGAAGTACGGCAACTTGTTCCACATGTACCAGAAGATCACCGACGAGGACCCGTACACGGTGCCCATGCGGATCTTCCCGGCGCCGCACTACACCATGGGTGGGCTCTGGGTGGACTACAACTTGATGAGCACCGTGCCCGGGCTGCACGTGCTCGGCGAGGCGAACTTCTCTGACCATGGCTCGAATCGCTTGGGCGCTTCGGCGCTCATGCAGGGCTTGGCCGACGGCTACTTCGTCATTCCATACACCTTGGGCAACTACCTCGCCACGGCCAAGCAAGGCGAGGTGACCACCGATCACCCCGAGTTTGCGGCAGCAGAGGCGGCGGTGACGGGGCGCATCAACAAGCTGCTCAACAACCAGGGCTCGGCCACGGTCGACAGCTATCACCGCCGCTTGGGCCGCATTATGTGGACCCACTGTGGCATGTCCCGCACCGACGAAGGGCTGCGCACGGCCATCGCGGAGATCGCCGCGCTGCGCGTCGAGTTCTGGGAGAACTGCTCGGTCACGGGCTCCAACGGCACCTTCAACTCGGTGCTGGAGCGGGCCGGCCGGGTCGCCGACTTCCTGGAGCTGGGCGAGCTGATGTGCCGGGACGCGCTGGAGCGCCGAGAGTCTTGCGGCGGGCACTTCCGTGAGGAGAGCCAGACCGCCGAGGGCGAGGCGTTGCGTATCGACGACGGGTTCTCCCATGTCGCGGCGTGGGAGTACACGGGTGAGGACAGCGAGCCGGTACGCCACACCGAGGAGCTCTCCTTTGAGTACGTGAAGCTGACGCAGCGGAGCTACAAGTAGCCGTCGTGCAGAGATCTGGCGCGCATCGCGCAGCAAACGAGCCCGAAAATCGGGGAGGCAGGAGCTAGCCATGAACGTGACTTTGAAAGTCTGGCGGCAAGAGGGTCCAAACAGCGCGGGTCGTCTCGAGACCTACGCCGCGTCGGACATCAGCGACCACATGTCGTTCCTTGAGATGATCGATGTCGTCAACGAGCAGCTTGAGGCTGCAGGTACCGATCCGATCGCGTTTGACCACGACTGCCGTGAGGGCATCTGTGGCATGTGCTCGATGCAGATCGACGGAGTGCCGCACGGGCCCGATACGGGCATCACGACGTGTCAGCTCCACATGCGCACCTTCAAGGACGGCGACACCATCACGATCGAGCCCTGGCGCGCGACCGCCTTTCCGGTGGTGAAGGACCTGGTCGTCGACCGCTCGGCGTTTGACCGCATCATCGAGGCGGGCGGCTACATCTCGGTGGCGACCGGCGGACCGATCGAGGCCAACGCCACGCCGATCAACAAGGCGGACTCGGACGAGGCGTTTGACTACGCCACGTGCATCGGCTGCGGCGCGTGTGTCGCGGCCTGTAAAAACGCCTCTGCGAGCCTGTTTACAGGCGCAAAGCTTAGCCATCTCGCGCTGCTTCCCCAGGGGCAGGCCGAGCGCTACGAGCGCACGTTGTCGATGGTCGCGCAGATGGATCTCGAGGGGTTCGGCGCCTGCACCAACCAGTTCGAGTGCGAGGCAGCCTGTCCGAAGGGCATCAGCGTGCAAGCGATCGCCCACATGAACCGTGACTACATCAAGGCGAGCCTGTCGGGGCGCTAGCCCGCTGACAGCACACCCCCATGCCCCAACGCGCCTTCCGCTGTCAGGTCCGCCTGGCCCTGAGCGACATCGACCGCGGCATCTATGCCGATCGCGTCATCTCCATCGCCCAGGAGCCGGACGAACCCGACGAGCACATCCTGCTGCGTTTTCTGAGCTTCGTGTTCTTCTACGATGAGCGCCTGCGCGACGCCGGCGGCTGGACCCACATCGCCGAGCCTGACCTCATCGCAGACGACTTGGTGGGCGACGTCAGTCTGGTCATCGAATGCGGCATGCCCCAGAAGATCAAGCGCCTAGTCAAAGCGCTCGGCCGCTACAAAGACGCGCGCATCATCATCGTCCTGCTCACCGACGACGACGCGTCTCTCCTCAAGAAGGAGCTGGCGTCGTCTCGGGCCCGCAACGTGGAGCGCCTTGAGATCTACCGGGTGTCGCCCGCGCTGATGGCGGGCTTGGAAGCGATTGGCAGCCGCAGCATGGCGTGGACGGCGACCATCAACGAGAAGCTGCTGTACCTCGATTGCGATGGCACGGTGCTGGAGGGCGGGCTTGTTCCGGTCCCATGACGTCGCGCGCGCGTGTTGTAATTCTAGTAGGATGGACACCACAACCCCTGACTAGCGAGCTCGATCATGCCGAACGACGTCGATCCACCCACACCTGACGGTCAACCCACACAGGCGGAGCGGATCGAGGGGAGCCGCATCATCTCCTGGCTCGATGAGCGCGAAGACGGGCTGATCGCCGAACTGCGCGAGCTGGTGGACATCAACTCCGGCCTCGACAACCCCGAAGGCCGCGGCAAGACGCTCGATGTGTTGCAGCGCCGCTACGAGAAGCTCGGATTTACGTGTCGACGGCTGCGTCACGACCAGGGCTTTGTGCACTTGGTCGCCGCGCGGCCAGGCAAAACGGCCGACGCCACGCGGGTGCTGGTGCTCGGCCACGTCGACACGGTGTTCGACTCGGACTCTACGTTTCTCACGTTTCAGCGCGAAGGCGAGTGGGCGTCGGGCCCTGGCGTCGGCGGCATGAAAGGCGGCCTCGTGGTGGCGCAGGCCATGCTCGGCGGCTTGGCGCACGTCGGTCGTCTCGACGCGTTCGATTGGGTGGTGGTGCACAACAGCGACGAAGAGATCGGCTCGCCCACGTCCCACGAGATCATCGAACGACTCGCCGCGGACCGAGACGTGTGCCTGGGTTTTGAGATCGGGCGACCCTCTGGCGCGGTGGTCCGCAGTCGCGCGGGCGTGGGCGTCTTCTTTGTGACGGTGCGCGGTCGCGCTGCGCATGCCGGCATGGATCCGCACCTGGGCGCCAGCGCGATCCTCTGCGCGGCGGACCTCGCGACCCGAATCGCGGCGCTCGCGGACGCGACACTCAACACCTCCGTCAACATCGGCAAGATCACCGGCGGGACGCGGCGGAACATCGTCGCGGAATCCTGTCGCCTCGAGATCGACGTTCGCGCGCGCAGCGCGGCCGAAGCGGAGCGGGTCGAAGCTGGGCTGCGCGCGATCTGCGCGGACGTACACGTTGCGGGCACAAGCGCCGACGTGTTTGGCCGCATGAGTCGGCCGCCGTGGCGTCGAACGGCCGCGAGTGACGCCCTGGTTCGACACTTTCAGGACGTCGCCAAAGACCTCGGTGTGACGCTGGAGGCCGAGGACACGGGCGGTGGCGCTGACACCAACTTCGCCGGCAGCCTCGGCATCCCGACGATCGACGGGCTCGGGCCGGTCGGGCAGGGCGCCCACACGCACGACGAGCGCATCTTACTGCACAGCTTGATCACGCGGGCGAAGCTCTGCGCCATCTCGCTGTTGCGGTGGTCGCGGCCGGATCGGGCCGAGGCCTGAGCGTCGCGCCCGCGCTAGCGGCCCGACGTTAGGGGCTGATGGACGGCGCTGACGCGAAGAGCAAGATGAGGTCGTTGTCGTCGAACGCGATGCCGAGGCCAAAGAAGCCGTCGCGCTGCGGGGTCAGCAGGTCATCGCCGCCGACCTGCACGTACGCCCACTTCAGGAACGCCCATCGCAAGCTGGCTCGCAGGCGCGGTACGTCGTCTGTCAGCCGAAACAGGCTGCTCGACAGCTGCACGCGGTCGTTCCACGCGAACACATCGAAGCCGACACCTGCGCGGGACTCGATCAGCCCGCCGCGCAGCGCGACCGCCCCCCATCGCCGCACGTACTGCGCCTGAATCTTGATGGTGTCGCTGATCGTATTGCTGCGCCGGTTCGTGACGCTCACGTTGCCGTCGACGTCGGTCGTGACGACCTCGACTGTGTCGTACTGCGGATTCACGTCGCTCGAGACGCCGAACATGTAGTATTTGCCCGCGCTGGGTTGGATTCGAAAGCTCACCTGGGAGCGCCAGGCGTCCCGATCGGTGCCGAGCCGCCGCGCGTAGGCGTTCGTCTGAAAGTCGATAGCGGTCTTCAACCCGACGAACCGCGTCACGAAGTCTTTGACCTGCGAGACCATGACTTCCGTGTCTTTCACGAGCTTGTCGTTCGTCAGCAGCCGGCCGATGCTGCCTTCGCCCTTCGCCGCTTTGCCCGTCACCGTCTCGAGATTCGCGACCACACGGTCGATGCGCGCGAGGGTCTCGACGGCCTTCTTCAGCGTCGCGTCCAAGCCGCCAACGGTCGACGCGACCCCCTTCTCGTTCTGACCTACGAGTCGTCGCAGGTTCGCCGTCACGCTCTCCAAGTTGGCGAGGCTGCGTTTGGCGCTGCCGCCGCCCACGTCCACCAGCCCGTTGGCTTTGCTCACAAGCTGGTTGGCCTGCCCGGCGAAGGTGTTGAACTGCTTCACGGTCCGATCCAGCTCCCCGCCCGCCGCCAGCGGTCCGTGCGTCAACCGCTGCTTCACGGTGCCGGTCGTCGACGCCAGATCGCGGCTGACTTTGACGAAGTTGTTCGCGATCTCATCGAACCGCTTCGCCCCATCATCTGAGCCAAAAACCTTCGCCGCGTTGTTGGTGATCTTGCCGATGTCCGCCGCGATTTCCTTGATTTTTGGGATGATCTCAGCCGCGTCATCGACTTTCGCAGCCACCCCCTCCAACCGTTTCATCGCAGCGGCGATCCCCGTCTCCAGCACGACGAGCTCGATCTCGCCGCCCGGCGGGATGATCGTGCCCTTGGCGCCCGGCTTGAGCTCCAGATACGCGTCGCCCAGGAGCGAGGCCTGCAATCGCTGCACCATCGCAGCGGACAGCAGCGGCGCCTTCGGCCCTGCGCGCACACCCGTGAAGAGCTGCACCTGATTCTTGAGTCGGATCGTCACGCGGACGCGCTCGCCCTGCAGCTTGATGTCTTTCACCTCGCCGACTGGAAAGCCTGCGATCGTGACCTTGGTGCCAGCGGCGATGCCAGTGACGTCATCGAACATCGCAAACACCATGTACGTGTCGTCGTCACCACCGATGCCCTTGCTCGTGTTGAGGACCCCAATGAGCACGAGCGCGGCGCTGACGACCGCGAGCAGCCCGACGAGCACGGTGGCGCGGAGCTCCTTCATGGGTGGGCCTCCAGTGGCTGCAATGGCCCGGTGCCGCTCACGGTTATGAAGCGCTGCACGACCGGATCTTCCGAGCGACGGACCTCGTCAGGGGTGCCATAGCAGATGATCTTGCCTTCGTGGAGCATGGCGATGCGCTGCCCGATGCGGAAGGTGCTCGACATGTCGTGCGAGATGACGACAGAGGTGACCTTGAGGCGTCGTTGCGTCGCCGCGATCATGTCGTCCACCTGTGTGATCATGATCGGATCCAGCCCCGTGGTTGGCTCGTCATAGAGGATGATCTCCGGCAGCAAAATCGTCGCGCGCGCGAGTCCGACGCGTTTTTTCATCCCGCCAGACAACTCCGCCGGAAACAGGTGCTCCACGTCGTACAGGTCGAGCGTATTGAGCGATTCGGTCACGAGCCGGCGCACCTCGTCAGCGGCCATGCCACGGCGATGTTCGCGCAGCGGAAAGGCGACGTTGTCGAGCACCGACATCGAGTCGAACAGCGCGCCCTGCTGAAACAACATCCCGAACTTCGCCCGCATCTTGATGAGCTCCTGCGCCTCCATCGTGCGCACCGCTTGGCCATAGAACAGGACGTCGCCCTCATCCGGCTCAAGCAAGCCGATGAGGTGTTTGAGCAGCACGCTCTTGCCCGACCCAGAGCCGCCGATGATGACCGTCGTGAGTCCTGTCTCGATCGTCAGGTCGATTCCCCGCAGCACGGCCTTCGGACCAAAGGCTTTGTGGAGGTTCACGACCTCTAGAATTGGCGGCGTCTCAGACACGTGCGTTCCTCTCTCCCACCGGAAAAGCCGACGACGAGGCACCGCCCCGACCCGCATGATCAACCCTTGGCCGCGGCGCGCAAGAAATCGCCTCGGTGCACTCTCAAGCCGGGATTTCGCGCGGAGAGGTGGACGCACCGGGGGGCGCCGCTCATAATGCGAGGGCCGAAGTCCCTAGGGCTGCAGCGGCTGCGGAGGACACGTGACATCGGGCTTCAAACATCAGCTGCACATCCTGAGTGGCGACCTGCAGGGACAGGTGCACACGGTGACAGGTGAGCTGGTGATTGGGCGCTCGACGAGCTGTGACGTCTTCATCCCCGATCGCCGCATGAGCCGCCGCCACGCGCGCTTCTATGCCGAGGGACGCAACCTCTTCGTCGAGGACCTGGAGAGCCACAACGGTACCTACGTCAACGGCAAACGGGTCGCGCGGATGCAGCTGTTTGGCTCGGATGTCGTCCGGGTTGGGACCTCGCAGTTTGAAGTGGAGATGCGGCCGAGCTTGGCCAATAGCGCCTCCGTGCAGCTGGTCGGCGACAACGCGACGCTGCACGCGCAGCTCGTAAAGCCGGTCAGCCCGAACACACACCCGAGCCTCACGCAGATGCTGGCCGAGGAGTATTTCGACGCGATCGGCATCGGTGGCATGGGTGGCGACGGTGGTATCGGGACGGCGGCGGCGACGACGCCTGAGCAGTTCCAGTTCCTTGCGCAGCAGACGCGGAACTTCGCGGTGCTTCACGAGATCTCCAAGGTGATTCAGACGGGGTCAGATCCGGTCGGCATGTGCGAGGTCGTGCTCGGGTTGATGCTGAAGGTCACGCGGGCGGATCGCGGGTTCATGGTGCGGCTGCGCAACTCGGAGGACGAAGGCGAATCCCTGGTGCCGCTGGCCGTCTTCGATCGGGGCGACAAAGACGGCGTCACGCCCAGCGCGCTGAAGATGAGCGAGACCGTCGCTGAACAGGTGATCAAGGAGCGCTGCGGTGTGATCACGTCGGACGCGATGAGCGATACGCGCTTCTCCGGCTCAGAGTCGGTCGTGCTCAACGATATTCACAGCCTGCTCGCAGTGCCGATGGTGGTTGGCGACCGCGTCATCGGCCTGATCGAGCTCGAGAACAATCAACTCGTGACGAGCTTCTCGGAGAACGACCTCGACTTGCTGAGCGTGGTCGCCTCCATGGTGGGCGTCGCGCTTGAGAACTTGGACCTCGCACAGCAGCGGGAGCGGACCATCGCGGAGCTGGTGAAGGCCCAGGCCCAGCTGCTCCACGCCCAAGATCAGCTTGTGCGCAGCGAATCCCTGGCGGCCATCGGTCGATTCGCGAGCGGTATCGCCCACGAGGTCAAGAATCACCTCGCGCCGTTCATGCTCGCCGACATGTTGGCCCGGCAGTATCCTGAAGACGCCGATGTTCAGGAGAGCGCGGAGCTGATGCTGGAGGCGCAGCGCCGGATCTTGAGCTTGATCGACGAGATCAGGCACTTCGCCAGCGGCGCCACGGCCGCGTACGAGATCGTGCCGCACGATCTGTGCCGGGTCCTGCGCGGTGTGATTCGCTTCGTGAAGTGCGACGCCCGCGTGAAGGCGATGAACGTGGTCTTTGAGCCGACTGAGCGCCCGCTCGTAGACATGGACGCTGGGCGCATGCGGCAGGTCTTCATCAACCTCATCCGCAACGCAGCGGACGCGATCGACCACAACGCTGGCATCATCGATATTCGGCTGCGCGAACAGGGTGAGCAGGTCATCATCGAGTTCACGGACAATGGTCGCGGCATCGCGCCGGACGCTGCGGAGCGCTTGTTCGAGCCTTTCTTCACGACCAAAGGAGAGAAGGGGCTCGGGCTGGGGCTCGATATTTCCCGCAAAATCGTGCGTGCCCACCATGGGACGCTGTCTTTTGACAGCAACGAAGACGGCGGAACCACGTTTCGCATCGTGATGCCCTCGGTGCAGGAAGCGGATGACCTGGAGTTCTCCTTTGGTCCCTCGGGCTCGTGATCCCGTCATGGCATTGAGAGCCGCTGCGCGGCGCCACCTCGTTGGTGATGTGATCGGTGTGGACCGGGTTGTGTTGGTCGCCAAAACGTCGACGTTGCAGCGCCACCGCCGCCGCCCTGATCCCAAGCTTGGAGCCCTCCTCGCTGCTCACGGCGGACAGGCGTCTCGTATCCGCAGCGCCCATGAAGAGCATATGCAGACGTTGGAGGCTGTGACCGCGGCGCTGCGCGGCCATGGTGTCCGCCTGCGCATCGTCGATACGCTCCGACGGCGCGACGCGCGCTGGGCCAACTTGATCGTCACCGTCGGTGGCGACGGTACGTTTCTGCGGGCGTCGCATTGCGTGGAGAGCCCCTCGGGCGACGATGGGACGCCGATGTTGGGCGTCAACAGCGCGCCTGGAACATCGGTCGGCTTCTTCTGCGCCGCGAACCGGAACAACTTCGCTGACGTCTTCGATCGGTTGCGAGCGGGCGAGGTGCGCAGCGCCGGGTTGTGGCGGATGCAGATCTCCATCAACGACAAACCGCTGCGTGATCTCGCCCTCAACGACGTCCTCGTGGCCCACAGCGTGCCGGCCGCGACGACGCGTTACACGCTCTGTGCAGGACGATCGCGCCAACGCCAGATGTCGTCTGGCGTGTGGGTCGCCACCGCGGCCGGCTCCACCGGCGCGATCCGGTCGGCCGGTGGCACGATCTTGCCGTTGGCGGATCGGCGACTGCAGTACCGTGTGCGCGAGCTGTTCCCACTGTCGGTGCGCGACGAGGTGCCCATGGTCCGAGGCCTCGTCTCGGATGGCCTCGAGTTTGAGAGCCAGATCCCCAAAGGCGTGCTCTATATCGACGGCAACAACCGGCGCGTGTTTTTTGGTACGGGCGACCGCGTCCGCTTCGAGTCCTCCGCCCGGCCGCTGCCGTGGGTCGCGGCCGACGATGTCGCCGCTCGGCGCGATGAGGTGCGGCGCCTGAGCGAGGAGATTCTCCGCGCGGCCGGCATTCAGACCGTCGACGAATCTCCGCTCATGTGAGAGGCGGCAGTCGCGCTACGGGGCCGGGAGTGCGGCGTGCTAGCGCGCGACCGCGCGGTCGGCGCAGCTCGTAGCCAGCGTGCGTGCTGTGGCCGTGCGGGCAGCGATCTTGCAGCACCTGTACATCACCGCTGACGCCCGCGTGAAGCGGCGCCGTGCGTTCACCCGCCCGCCACGCAGATTGAAGCCCGAGCGCCGCCGTCTCGGTGACCCAGCCGAGCTCCTCGCGGCGCAGCCACGCCCCACACATCGCGCAGACCGGATCGTGTCGGAGCTGCTCAAGCGCCCGCGCGGCGACCAACGCGACGAGCGTAGCCCGGAGCGCCAACCACAGCACATGTCCCCACAGCGGCGCGTGAATCACCCGCGTCGACCGCAGGACACGCAGCACTGGCACACCACCTCGCAGCTGCACACGCGCGGCGCCCAGCACCCCGGCGGCACCGGTCTCCGCGAGCAGCGCTGCGTCCACCAACTCGTCCGGGTTGTCGGAGTCGTGAAGCACCGCGTGATCGGCGAGCAGCAACCCGGAGCGCGCGACTTGGTCAATCTGGTGGAGACGAAACAGCCACGCCTCGCCCGCGCGATCGGCCGTCACCCACGCCATGGCCAACAGCGCCGCGGCGGCGAGGTGCACGGTCGCGCCGCGCTGACGAAGGAGGTGCGCCGCGCTGACTAAGCCGAACGCGCCCGCGAGCGCCGCCGCGAGCGGCCAGAGACCGAGCAAGAAGAGCGAGTCGCTCGCAACGGCCGTCAGCAGCCCGAGCACGGTCCCGCCCGCAAGCGCGCAGCCCAGAAACGCCGAGGCGCGGATCAGGGTCACTCGGAACGTGGTGGCTCGGGACGCAGCAGCTGCGGCGCCGCCTGTGGCGCGCGACGTGTCGTCGATCAGGCGCGCGATGGGTAGAGCTCAGCGACCGCCAACGTCAGGTCAACCAACTCCACAACCTGCGACTTGTCCGTCATCAGAAACCAAGTCGTGACCGTCAGCTCGCCGTCATGCACCCGGACGTCGACCGGATCGAACTCGCGAATCTGAAAACCGACGTCGCCCGTGAGCAGCTGCTCAGCCGAGGAGCCAGCGCTGATGCGCAGCTTGTAGCCCGGCGGGACGCGATTATCGTTGACCTCTGGCGCGTCGAGGTCGGGCATCTCCAGCCCGGTCGGCGGCGCCAACGGGCCAAAACGCACGACGGCGGACTCGTCGACGCCGTCCTGCACGTGCACACGAACGAATCGGTCGCCGCTGCCCGTCTCCGGGCTACTGGACTCCACCGCAATGTCAAAGCCCTTGTACTTGCCAGCCAGGGTGGTGGTCTGCCGCCCTTGAGTCGCCGTCAAACCGAGGTCGTTGGCCGCCTGCGCGACCACGTCGATGCTGCGCCGACCCTGGCGATAGAGGCCCAGGCCCGCCAGACTCAAGAGCAGCGCTGCCAGCGTCACCCCAGCGGTCTTGAGCGGGTCGTACACGGCCTCTGGCTGCGCGCCGACGCACTTGTCGATCTTCCAGGCCTTCGCGTCGCGGTTGGCCTCCATGATGCAACGGTTGATCACGTCGCCCGCGAGGACCTTGTAGCGCGAGTTGAAGAGCTCGAAGTACTGGTCGCGCTTCTGCGCCCAGATCGCCTTGAACTGGGGCTCCGCACGCAGCTTGTCGCTGTTGTCGTACTGGTCCGGATTCTCGCCGCGGCGCACCGCCTGCTTCTTCCGCATCTTCTGGTACTCGACCAGGACGCTCTCTTCGTTGAGCTCGGCGCGCAAGTCAGCGAGGCGTGCGCTGGCTTCGGCGTCCGGAGGCTGGAGCTCGGCGCAGCCTGTAAGGTTGCCCAAGACCAAGGCGCCAACCATGAGCGCCGTCGCTGTGGCGCTGATGGCCTTCTGCACGGCGTCGGGCTGGACGATCACGCTCGCTGTATTCGTCACTGCGCCGCTCGTATTGGCTGTGGTCAGGCCCGTCCTGGGCGTCCGCGTTTTCATATTGGTGGTCCGCATAGTATCGAGGCGTTGGGTGCCACGTGGTCACGAAATGACTAGCCATAGAATCGCCGTCGAGGCTACCACGGCGATCGGGCCCCCGCAAACCCACCGGCGGCGCTTCGAGCGGCACGCTGGGACGGTCGGAGGCGACGGCGCCAGTGGCACCGATGGCGGGCGTGCTGCATGATTCGAGCTCCCGGAGGGTGTTTGTACGCAACGGTCGCCAGCATGGAAGTTCATTCGTCGCGACCCCGTTCAGCCGGGCGGCGGAACGCTCCACCGCGGCGGCTCGCCACCTCGCCGCGTCGTCGGCGCGCCGCGCAGCCGGCCCACAGGTCGATCGCGGTCGCGTTGGTCGCGTGCGCCGCGTGGCTGACGCCGACACAGGCCAGCGCGCTCCGGCTGCAGGTGCGCGCGCGGGCGCAGCTGGTGGCGCAGGTCTTTAGTCGGGGCGACGAGGTCGTGGTGCGTGGTCACGTTCGCGACAAGCGAGGCCGCGGCATCGTCGGCGCGGCGGTGACGGTCTCGCTCACGCCGCCCACCGTTGGTCCCGTTGGTGTGGGCGCGCACGGCCGCGCCGTCAGCCAGGGCCAAGGCAACTTTGAGGTGGTCTGGCCGCGCGCGGCGGTCCCCTTGCGGGACGACCGCGTGCGCGTGCGGGCCGCATTTGCGGGCTCCCCGAGCCACGGCGCGGCGCTGCACGACTTCGTCGCGCACGCGGGTCGACCGGTCGCTGACCTCGACGTGGAGGTGCACCCGGCGCGGGTCACGACCGATCTGACGCAGGTGAAGCTGTCCGTCTTTGTCGGTCTCGTCGGCGTGCCACAGCGCGGCCGCGCCGTGCACGTCACGCTGGACGGCGTGCCGCTGACGACGCTACAGACAGAGGCCGACGGGTGGGCCGAGACGTCGCTCCCCGTCGCGCGGCTGCTACCGGCTGGTGTCCGCACGCTGGGCGTGACGACCCCAGACACGGCGCACGTGAATGGGGCGACCGTGCGGGTGTCGGTTGACGTGCGCCACGCCGTCGACGTCGCGCTTCGGCTCGCACCGAGGGGCTGCGCCGACGGCGGCACGTGCATCGAAGGAGAGGTGCGGGCGCACATCGGCGGTGGTCGCACGCGCCCGGTGCCAAACGCGTCGATCACGCTTCACGCCCAACGTCGCCGCCTGGGCGCGCTCCGAGCGGCCCGAGATGGTCGATTCGCGGCGCGCCTGCGTGCGGACGTGTTGGCTGAGCTTTTTGCGCCGGGCGCGGTCGGCGTGGTGGCAGAGGTGCACGTGCCGCAGCCGTACTACGAGGTCGGATGGAGCCCCGTCGTCGCGATCGATGTGCCGCCGCCATCCTCGCCTTCGGAGTGGCTCTACGCCGCGTTCCTGGCGGTCATCGTGGCCGGTTTCGGCTGGCGTCGCTGGCGAGATCGGCGCCGCGAACGGGATCTTGCTGAGGAGTTGGAGGCGGCGGCGGCCGGTCTGCCTATGAGCCAAGTCCGCTATATCGGCGATGGCTCGCTGAACGGCGAGCCCTCGCGTGCGCTGCGTGGGCAGGTCCTTCATGGCGAAACTGGGCGTCCCATGGCGGCGACCCTTGCCCTCGACGGACCGACGCCGCAGATCGCCGTCGCGGTCGAGGGGCGCTTTCATCTCACCGATCTGCAGACCGGCCTCTGGCGCGTGACCGTTCACGCCGCAGAGCACGAGCCGCTTGTGCTTGAGCTCAGCGTGCCGCACGACGGCATGTACGACGGCTGTGAGCTGCTGCCGCGGAGCTGCCGCGCCGTTGTGCGAGGTCGATTCTCGCTGACCGTCGCGCAGCACACCGGACGCGCGGTCGACTGGCGGGAGGAGACCCCTGCGCAGGTTGAGGCGCGCTGGATGCGCGCGCGGCGCCGTGGCCACGGCGCGATTCGGGTGGCGGTCAACATCACGGACGCGGCGCTGTACGGCCGCGTGACGGAGCCGGCCGACGCCGAGCAGGTGCACCGCGCGCTCTCGGAGACGGAGCTGTGATCGGGCGCCCTCGCCAGCTTTCGCCCCGACTTGTCGGGCTCTCCGCGCTGATCGCCGTCGGCGTCGCGATGTCGCCGGCTGCCGTTGAGGCCGGAGCCCGCGGCGGGGACTTCGACCCGGCCAGCGACGCCTGGAACGGTCTCGGCTACCTCCTCGAGACGGCACGCGAAGCGCAGGTGCAGCTGGAGGTGAGCTCGTCCCTCGATTGGAGCGAGATCTCCGCCGACGAGGTGCTGTTCGTGGTCGCGCCGCACGTCGGGCCAGGCCGCCATGGCGCAGAATTGAGACGCTTCGTTCGGGCCGGCGGTCGCATCGTCATCGCCGACGACTTCCGCGCTGGCGAACGCTGGCTGCGATCCTTTGGCATCCAAGTGCTGCAGCAGCCCGGCCCTTCCGCGCGCTACGCCGCCGGCGTGCGTCATCTCCCCGAGCTGCAGGGCGGCGCCGAGTTGGGTGATTTTCTGGGCTACCACGTGGCGCAGGTCGTGCTCAATCACCCCGCGGCGCTGATCGCGACCGCTGCCCACGGATGGCAGCACCGCGCGCTGGGGCGGTTCGGGGACGGCGTCCGCTCCTGGGCGATGGAGGCTTGGCGCCCGGGCGAGCAAGGGCGCGTGCTCGGCGTGTCCGATCCGAGTCTGCTGATCAACGCTATGGTCCGACGATTCTATGGCAACAAACAGGTCGGCGCGAACTTGCTGCGGTACTTCTGTTTCGAGGGCGAGCCGTGTCGTGTCAGGCTGCTGGCGAACCTGCACCAAGTGCACGGAAGCTTCCAGCCGCGGGCACCCCAGCACGGCCTCGACCTCGACGTGCGTCGCCGTCTTCAGCGGGTCATGGCGTCGGTCGACACGTTCTTGGCGCGGCGCGAGCTGCGTCCGCTGTGGTGGTTGCTGGTGGTGTTCGCGTTCGTCACGCCCATTCTGCGCAGCGCGCGCCTGCCGACCCCGCGACTGCCACCGCCAGCCCCTGGGCGTGACGACCAGGGGCGTCTGCGGCACACCGTTCGCGCTTGGTTGGCGCGACCAGACGCCGACTATCGCCGACCCGCACGCCAGCTCGCCAACCATCTCTCCCGCACCGTGACGCTGGCCGATCAGGAGATCCAGAGCTACGGTGCCCCGCTGGACGCGCCGCAAACGCGCGCGACGCTGTCCGAAGCGATCGCCCGCCTCGTCGCGCGTGGCAACCTCGCCCCCGGCTCTGGCCGCAGGATTCTGGACCTCGTCGGCGTGCTTGAAGAGGTCGCGGATCGTCTCGCCGAGCCGGTCGACCGCGATCGGTTCACGCAGCTCGCGGCAGAGGTAGACTGGGCCGAGCAGGTGCTCAGCCACACGACACTCGGCAGGAAGAACTCATGAACGAAGCCGCCTCAACGCCCCTAGATCACGACACGCTCGCGGAGGCCGTTGGTTGGCGCGACCGGGTCAGCGCGGAGGTCGGACGATCGTACATCGGCGGTGGCGAGACGGTCCCGCTGATCTTGTCGGCCATGCTCGCCGGCGGTCACGTTCTGCTCGAGGGGGTCCCCGGGCTGGCCAAGACCACGCTCGCCAACGCCATCGCCCAAGCTGTGGGGTGCGCGTTTCGCCGCATCCAGTTTACCCCCGACCTGCTGCCGGCGGACATCACTGGCACGTACGTGTTCAACCAGCGGACTCAGGCTTTTGAGCTGCGCCGCGGGCCGCTCTTCGCGCAGGTCGTGCTAGCCGATGAGATCAACCGCGCCCCCGCAAAAACGCAGTCTGCGCTGCTCGAGGCGATGCAGGAGCGGCAGGTGACGATCGAGGGCGAGACGCTGCGGCTACCGCGGCCATTTCTCGTGCTCGCGACGCAGAATCCGGTGGAGCAGGAGGGCGTCTATCTGTTGCCAGAGGCCCAGATTGACCGATTTCTGATCCGGATTCGGCTGGACTACCCGACGGCGGCGAACGAGATGCAGATGCTGCGCACCTATGACCGCGCGCCGCCGCCGACGCAGCCGGTGTCGTCCATCGATGAGCTGTTGCGCTTGGCGGCGCTCGTGGAAGACGTCCACGTCGAGGACCGCGTGCTGTCGTACGCCCTGCGGCTTGTGCGCGCCACGCGGGAGCATGGTCGGGTGGCGTTGGGGGCCTCTCCTCGTGCGTCCCTTGGCTTGGTGCGATTGGCCAAGGCCCGCGCGCTGCTGTCCGGCCGTGATTACGCCACGCCAGACGACCTGATCGCGCTGCTGCCCTATGTCCTGGAGCATCGCGTCATGGTCACCACCGACGCCGCCATCGAGGGCGCCACTGCGGGACACGTCCTGAGCGACGTGTTGCGACGAACGCCCGTCGTCGACGCAAAAGCCAGCGATCGGCCCCTGCCGATCGCCCCGGGGTGGGCAGACATCGATGCTTGACGAGCGAGGCCAGCTGCTCACCGTGCTCATCGCGGCGCTCGCGGCGGGCGGCCTCGTTTTGGGCGTCCCAGCCGCCGTGTTGGTCGCGGCGGTCCTCGGCGGCATGCTGGCGCGCGAGATTCGACGTCTGCGTGGCGGGCTGGTGTGGGCGTACCGACCGTGGGGACTGCAGGCGCGTGTCGCGTCACCGCGCGTGGTCGCCACGACGCGCCAGCGCCGCTCTCACCAGGTTGGACAGCGGCTGCACTTGCGCCTCATGTTTTCGGTGCCCCCGGATTTTGACGGCGCGTGGCTTCGGATAGACGGTTTTGAGTCCACAGGTGGCATCGTGGTGGAGGCCCGGACGCCGAGTCTGCGGCTCTATCGCCAACAGGAGATCGAGCTGACGGCGCGCGCGGACACCGCCGCGGTGCACCGGCTTCACGGCGTCCGCGTCTCCGCGGTGGACGCGCTCGGGCTGGTGCGCGCGCAGCTCTTTCTGCCGTGTCCATACGAAGTCGCGGTGCTGCCGCGATCGTTGCCGCTCGACCTGCGCCGTCTGCCCGAGACCCGGCGAAACGCGCGCCGCGCCGTCGGCGGCAATCGCCCGGACCGCGCCCCCGGCCAGGGTGATGAGCTGCGCGAATTGCGGGAGCACGTCGCGGGCGATCCCTTCAAACACATCGCCTGGAAGGCGTCTGCGCGCCGCGGTCGTCTGATGAGTCGGGTCTTCGAACACGAGCGGGCGCGCTCGCTCTATGCGGTGCTGGATACCGGCGCGACCATGCGCCACGGCCAGCCCGGCCGGACCTCGCTGGACGCAGGCCTCGACCTCGCGCATTCGCTCGCTGAGGCCAGCTCGCGCCAGAACCTGCCCTACGGCATGAGCTTGGTCGATGGCGAGGTCGTCGCGCGCCAGTCCGTTCGAGAAGGGCTCGCGGCGGTGCAAGCGTGCGATCGCGCGCTGCTCGACGTCCGACGCGCGGTCGCCGCGCACCTGTCGCCCGTCGATGACGATCACCTGCTCGAGGTGGTCGCGAGCTACCTGCGGGCCGTCGAAGGTGTCGACCTCCCCGCGGCGACGACGCCTGAGGGCTACGTGCGCCTGAGGCAACGAACGGTCATGGCGGCCCTCGCGCGTCTACCGGAGCGAGAGCGGCTGCCCGCGCTCCGTGGGCCTGAGCCCAGCCCGCGCGCCGATCTGTCGATTCTGCGCCGCTATTGTCGCGCCGCGGACCTGTCCCTGCCCTACCGCGAAGCGTTGCCAGCCGACGCCCGAGTGCAGGGCTTGGTCTCCGGCTTGGCGGTCGCCATGGCGGCGCGCAAGGGGCCATTTGTGATCGTGCTGCTGTCCGATTTTCTCGGCCTCCGCGGCGCCTGCGACCCGCTCTGGCAAGCCGTCGGGCGGGCGCGGGCGCGCGGCCATCGCGTGCTGCTCATCTCCCTGACGCAGCCGCCGGTTGACGTCCTCGATCTCGTCGACGGCGCGGATGACGTGGACACGGCTCGAGGCCTCGCCAAGGCCGATCAATCGGCACGCGCGCAGCTGCTCGACGAGCTGCGTCAGGGCGCCAGACGCGCGGGCGCGACCTTGATCGCGGACCCCCATCCGCGGCAGGTGGTGCTGGCTTGGGGCGCGGTCGCATTCAGCTGACACCACGGGCCTTTGTCGGCCGAGTTGCGGCGGTTCCGAGGCGGCGTGTAGTCTGCGGCCAGCGCGTCGCCTCCTTGGGAACGCGTCGTTCTTTTTGCACCAGGCGCTACCCCCAGCCCTGCCCCTTGCCCCGCTGCGGAGACTATCGGCCATGAACGTGCTTCGCCCTGCGGTTCGCCGCTTCGCAATTCGTGCGATAGCCCTGCTGGGCTGCAGCGTCCTGGTCTTCGCGCTGTCCGCCTGCGGCACGACCGACAAA
>ERZ889078.1091-NODE-1091-length-22424-cov-8.004560_pt1 | contig 22424 bp, 12 predicted proteins | sample MGYA00521266_ERZ889078 | MGnify/ENA primary metagenome ERZ889078 (study PRJEB32303, sample SAMEA104408618) | aquatic metagenome | biome: Brackish water; feature: Pelagic; material: water | place: Baltic Sea | collected 2014-06-16T06:34:00 | depth 76,534 m ...
GTCTTCCCGGATTTTCCGGTTTCCAGCGTGGATGGCGCCTTAAAGACCGAGTACTGACCGGTAGCGAACGCGTTGTGCTCGCCGATAAATGCGAGCGGCACGTCACACGACACGCGCGTCGGACCTTCGTCGCCGGGACCAGCGAGGCCGCCAACCACCAGCACGTAGCGCCAGCTCGGGCCGCGCGTCTTGGCTGCTTTGCCGAAGTCGAAGGTCACGATGCCCTCAACCATGGGGCCGCCAGTGGCGTACTTCTCCGACAAGATGTCGATGTAGGGGAAGGTGCCCTGCCAAGCGAACTTGAGGTTCGGGATAATGGTTGAGTTGAAGCTGCCATTGTTGGTTGCCGGGGCGGTGTAGAGCTTGACCAGGCTGCTGTTGCCGGTGCGATACATCGAGATGTTCTGGCTCCAGCCGTTGATCTGGAACGTATACGGCGCCGCCTGCGTGGCTTTGCCACCCGGGGGTGGCGTCAAGCTGTTCCACGACACCGAGCCGGTCGCGCACGAGACGTTTGAGCAGGTGCCAGCGGCGGTGCAGCTGTCGGCCGTGCAGCCGTTCTTGTCGTCGCAGGTGCCACAGGTGCCGCCGCAGCCGTCAGCGCCGCAGGTCTTGCCGCCGCACGTGGGCTTGCAGTCCGCCACGCAGGCGCTTTTGCCAGCCGTCTCGGTGCAGGTGAAGCCGGTCTCCACCGCACATTTGACGCTGCAACCGTCGGCGTCCTTGGCGTTGCCGTCGTCGCAGCCCTCGCCAGGCTCAATCTTGCCATTGCCACACTCAAAGGCCACGTCAGCGACGCAGACACCCTTGTCGCATTTGCGCTTGCGGATGCGCGCGACGCCAACGATGTAGCCGTGCGGGTCGACCTTGGGTCCGGAGATGGCGAGGTCGATGGACTTTGCGTCTTTGGCCAGCAGCACGAAACGGTAGCCGTCGGTGTTGGTGGCGCTGCCCAGGATGGTCTTGCTGTCCTTCAACGTGGGGTAGCTCTTTGAAGCGAAGGCATCGAACTCACCAAAATTCGACATAGCCACCGTCGAAGCGATGGTCGTTGGACCGCCAGGGCCGGTGCCGGCGACGCCGAGCACGTAGACACACTCGTCGCAGTGCTTCGTCGCAGGCTCACCGAAGTCGAGTCGCAGCGAAACCGCAGGTGGGGCCGAGAAGAGCAGGTCGAGGTAGGGCATGTCACCCTTCCAGCCGAACACGAGGCTCTGCAGGGTCGACGTGAAGCTGCCGTTCTTGGTGGACGGCGGCGTGAAATAGCGGATCGACTGGGTCGACTTCTTGCCAGTCGTATCGATGAACGACGCTTTCACGTTGGCCGCGACGCTCTTTCCGTCAATTGCCATCGGGATCGGGAAAGCGAAAGTCGAGGTGGCGTCGTTGACGGACAGATCGAGCTTCGGTCCCTTGTTCTTGAGGCCGGTGAGGTCGTTCCAGAACACGTTGGCGGCGGCGCAGTCTTTGTCGGCGGCGCACATCTCGCTACAGTTGCTCTTGCCGGCCGTGGTGGTGCACTTGAAGCCCGTCTCGACGGTGCAGACGAGGTTGCAGCCGTCGCCCGTGTTGGTGTTGCCATCATCACAGGCTTCTTTGCCTTCCACTTTGCCGTCGCCGCAGACCGTCTGCTTGACGCAGACGCTGCTCTTTGAGAGGTCGACAGCGACCACGAGCCCTTGCGGGTTCGGGCAGGCCGGCGACGTGAAGTTGGCCAGGGCGACGATCATCTCGTTCTCCCCAGCCTTGAAGTAGCCCGTCCAGCCCGCGAAATCGATGCCGTTACCGGTGAAGTGTGACGAACCCGGGACCGGGTCAGCGTAGTGGCTGACCTGCTTGCCGTTGATCCAGATGCGGGTGATTTGGTTGTCGGCCCAGAGCTTGCCCTGGAGACTCATGCCCTTGGCGGCCGCGGCCGAGGCGACGTCGAACTTGACGCGGTAGTAGTAGAGGCGCGAGCCCTGACAGGGATTGACGTCTGCGCAGGCGTTTTTGACCTGATCCCAGCCCTCTGCGTTGATCCACTGCGCGGCCTGCGACGCGTCGACCGTGTGCCAGGCGCCGACGCACTTCTGAACCGACATCGCTGGTTGCCAGGCCAGGCCGGTTGGCGCCGTCGTGGGGGTCTTGTCGAGGGCCTTGTTGTCGCCCGCGGCGCCTTCCTTCATCCAGTCTGGACCTGGCGCCCAGTCCCACCGCACGTCCACCTCGCCGGGCGGCAGCTGACCGCCGCCTCCGTCGGTGCCGGTGTTGATGTCGACCGTGTTGGTGCACGTATAGCCAGTCTCGATCTTGCAGGCTTTGCTGCAGCCGTCGCCGTCGGTACCGTTCTTGTCGTCGCACTCTTCCAGGCCTTCGAGGATGCCGTCACCGCAGGTCTCCGGACCAGTCGCGTCTGGCACGGCGCCGTCGGGGTCAACCGCGTCAGGTGTGATGACGTCAGGATCGACGACGTCAGGTGTGATGGCGTCAGGATCGACCACGTCCGCAGCAGCGTCGCCGCCGCCCGTGTCCTTCGAGACCGTGGCGTCTGCGCCGGCGCCGTCCTGCTGTGCGATGTCGGCAGAGCCTGAATCGACAGCTCCGCCGTCGCTCACTGCGCTGTCCACCGCGGCGATGTCGGTCGCCGTGGCTCCATCCTTATCGCTTGTGCCTTCGTCGGCGCTGCACGCTGGCTGGGCGGCGAGTAGAAGCACGAAGGCGAGAACGCCCCACTTCTGCCGGCCGCGTCCGTCTGCCGAGCGCTCGTCGCTGGTCGCCGCGTATGTGCGAGTAGTCATCGTCGATTGACCTCATGCATGGCGCGCTGCGCCGTGCGCTGTCGAAACTCTGGTTGATCGATGCTCGTTACCCTGTAGCCGAAGCGCGTGAGCGGCATCGAAAAACAGAACACTGAAGAAAACTGAGAAGCGAAGTGCGTACAGCGAGGACTAGATTGGTCGTCAATACACGCCACCGCCACGCGCTACAGAAAGCGCCAGGACGCGTCGAGAGCGCGTCGGTCCAGCGCGCAACGTTGGCGTACGCATACGCGGCGAGAAACTGCGCAGCGACGTAGAGCAACCCCTTCGCCAACGGTCGTTGAAGTGCCAGACGTTTCGCGAAGCTTGACCCTCCCGCAAGAACCCCATGGCCCAAAGCGTCTCACCGTTGGCCACCGGGACGGCCTGCAAAGGGTGGTTCGATGCTTTCAACAGCGCTGAACCGCCTGAAAACAGCCCTCCCAGCGACCGTCGTTGGAGGGCTTGAGCTTGAGAGCGGTGTCTGACGGCAGAGTCAACCTTGAAGCTCTCGCTTCGCGGCGGTCTAGGGCACCGTCACTACGAGGACCAGGGCGATGTGTAGCAGGCGTCCGCGTGCCGAACAGCCGCGCGGCCCGCGGCGAAGGCGCCCATTGTTCGTCAAACTCGGACGATGACCGCTGGGTGTCGCCGACCACGTAGCGCGTGCCGGCGGCGACACGCTGTGAGGCACGCCGGCCGTCTGGGGCGAGATCACTGTCTGTCGTCGTGCTGTCGCACTTTTCCGCTGACCTCATGCTGCCTCGGGGGCGGCTGCGTCTTGGGAGGTGCTCATCGTCGATCGCACGGGAAGCCACGGATGCACGCGAGAAAGATCGCAGGAGGGGGTTGTCACCCTCTTCGCGGCACGGTACACACCCGCCCGCTTCCCTGAACAGGGTTGTAGGAGTCGGCTGCGAGCCGGCTCGGCTGGGATGCCGGTGATAATCCGCACGTGATGCGGCAACACCAGCAAACTGGCACTAACGGGGGTGTAGCTCAGTTGGGAGAGCGCTTGAATGGCATTCAAGAGGTCAAGGGTTCGATTCCCTTCATCTCCACCACGTCGATATCCCGCCATATCGACGAACCGAAGGGGACCTGCTGCAAAGCAGGTCCCTTTCGTGCTTTTAAGCGATTTTGCTGGATCTACCGGGCTTCGGTGGGCGGCCTGCCCGCAGCCGGGCGCTACTTGAGCTCTTTCTCGTCGAAGAAGTCGACCTTGTGCAACGGCATCACCACGGACGACAAGATGTTGACGAGGTGCGCGCCAAGGCGCTTGTAGAAGCGTGTCAGCAAGACCATGGACGTGACCTCGCCAGCGCCAAACTCGCTGTGAGAGATCGCCACCAGCAGCCGGTCACAGCGCTTACCCGCCGCGCGTCCGCGCTGGATGAGATCGGTCGCCCGCTCGCGATCCTGGCCCTTGAGCACATCTCCGACTTCCGCCATCAGCTTCGACGCGATCTCGATCAGCTGCTCAAGTTCATCGCGCAAGGGTCCGCCCGGAACCGGGCCGCCACCGAGATCCGAGACCTCTGTGACGTTCTTGATGTAGTCGCCGACACGCTCGACGTCCTTCACAAGGGTCATCAGCAGCAGGCAGTAGGGGACCTGCGTCGGATTCAAGCTGAGATGGGCCACCACCCGCTTGCGGACCTTGCGCTCGAGCTCGTTGACCTGAATGTCGAGCTCATACACGCGGTTGCGATCCTCAAGGCTGATGCGGTGCTCAAAGACGTGTGGCCGCACGATCGCTGCCATCTCACGCACGATGCGCAACATCTCAAAGAGGTCGTTTCCAGCCTCCTCAAGCTCGTCACCACCACGAAAGATATCAATCAGTTCCATCCACATGACGTGCTCCATGGCGCCGGACGTGCCGCACACGCCGCCGTTACAGCCTCGAACCTAGGATAGGGCTCGGCTCAAGAGGAAGAGTGCCGCTGGCAGGCCGTAAAACATACCTGCCACGTAGGCGATCGCGACTTTCTTCGAGCGCACAGCGACGTCGGCGAGACGCCGCGCAGCGAAGAGCGGCAGCCGCCGCGTGAAGGGTGGGACGTACCAGATGAGGATCCCGGCGAGGTTGAAAAACAGGTGGACCAGCGCGACTTGCACCGCCGCGGCGCCCTGATCTCCCGACACCGCGGTCGCGGCCAGCAGCGCCGTCACGGTGGTGCCGATGTTCGCACCGAGGGTGATGGGGTAGACCTGGGTGAGCGTGACGATGCCCGCGCCGGCGAGGGGCACCAAGATCGACGTGGTGATGGAGCTGGACTGCACAGCGGCGGTGACGACGATACCGACGAACATGGCGACGAGGCCACCAGAGCCGAGAAAGCGGTTCACGAAGCGTTCCACGCGCGACATCATGACCCCTCGCATGACCTTCACGACGAGCGCCAGGGTCACGAAGATGAGGACACAACCGACGACGGCGAGCGCGATGTTGGCGGTGTGGCCATCGAGCCAACTCAGGAGCCACTCGACGGACTTCACGCCGGCCTTGAACATCACCTTGAGCGGGCTTTTGTAGCTCGTGCCACCGATGCCGGCCAAGCGCTGCGCGAGGCCGTGGCTGAGGTACTCCAGCGGTCCGATCCCCGCCACGACCCGGCCTAGAAGCTCCAGTGGTAACAAGGTGAGCACGGCGAGGAAGTTGAAAAAATCGTGGCAGGTCGCGGCGGCGAAGGCGCGTCGAAACTCCTCGCCGCGACCGGCGTGGGCGAGGCTCGCGATCGTATTGGTGACGGTGGTTCCGATGTTGGCGCCCATGACCATCGGGATGGCTTGGGCGACGCCAACCTGTCCAGACGCCACAAGCCCAACGATGAGGCTGGTGGTGACCGATGAGCTCTGGACCAACGTGGTGGCGAGGATACCGACGATGAGCCCGACGAGCGGGTTCATGTCGGCGCTCATGTAGGCGTCCATTGCGCCCTTGCCAAGGCCCTTGATGCCGGAGGACAGGCACCCGACGCCGACGAGGAAAATATAGAGTAGTACGGCGACCTTGATGAGACTCCAGAGGAGTTGCCAGTGGTCCTGACCGCTGGCCCGACGCGGTGCGCTGCTGCCTACCGCCGCTTGTTCTGTGCTGCCGTTCACGATGTCGCCTCAACGCAGTGAAAGTGCGCGCTAGCCCCCAGGTCTCACGGATCGCAGCGCCGCGCAATGCGGATGGCGGCGCTGACCGACAGTGTTAGACAACCGACACGTAGCTGACACGCAGCGGCGTCGCTTCGGACGACAAGCTAGGCGTGAGCGCTGCATCCTGCGTCATGGGTTCGCGGGACCGTCGCCTTTGCGAAACAGCGGAATGGACCGCACCGGCCGCGGCCGCGCCGCGCGTTTGAGCCGAAGCGCCGCGGGCGCCACGCCGGGGGCGGTCCGTGATTCAGGTCGCGGGCGTGTGCCAAACCAGACGATCGCGGCGGCGATCGCCGCGGTCAGCACAACCACCGCCGCCTTGAGGCCCGTGCGTTCCTTGCGGACGTTGGCGCGCTGGGAGAGGGCGCGCTGCACATCGAGTTGGCGCAGCGCCGCGTCGAGGCGGGCGCGATCGACGACGCCGTCGGGCAACGCGTCGGCAGTGGCGGCGACCGCGAAGGCTGGCCGCAGGGCGAAGCGGTCGCCGTAGGGCGTGGCGGTCGCGTAGGCGCCCAGGGCCATCAGCGGACTGCCGACCACCCACGGGCCGCGGTCGCCCAGCACAGAGACGCGGTCGCCGCCAAGGTCGCGACAAGCCTGCTCCAACGACGCCAGCGCGCCGGCGCGCAGCAGTGGCGTCGGTGACAGCGCTTGGCCCAGGAGCGGCGCGAGGCTCGGCGCGACGCGCTCAAGCTGGCGGGCGATCGCCGGCGCGAGGCCCTGCCGCTGGGCGTGTAGCAGCAGCTCGCCATCGTCCGCGGCGAACGGCGGGGCGCCGAGTAGCGTGTGGATCATCGTCGCGGCGAGAGACCAGACGTCACTGGTCATCGCCGGCAGTCTGCCGGCGCTGACTTCGGGTGCGACGGCGTCGGCTGGGCCGAGCAACGCGCGCTGGCCCTCCGAGCCGGATCGCCCCACGCCGCCACGGCAGGCTGCGACCAGCAGCGGCATCCCGGCCCCCTGGCAGCGCAGCGCCGCGACGCCGTCGAGGCCTGGTGGACACACAAACAGCGCGCTTGCGTCGAGCCTGCCCACGACGAGCCTGGCGGCGTGGCAGCGCCGGAGGCCCGCGATCAGGTCAAAAAAGAGCGCCGCGCACTGGGCCTCGGTCAGCGCGCCGAACGCCCCGACGAGCTCACTCACGGTCGAGCCGGAGAGCGCGGCGTGGCGGACGGTCAACGAATCCGCGCTCACCGCGCCGCTGATCAGCGCCGGAACGACGGGGTCGACGTGCCCCTGCCAACGCCGCACCAATCCCAACGCACCTTCGAGGTCGGCGCCGGGCAGCGCCACGATCGTGGTGACGACGACGGCGCTGCCAGGCTCGGCTCCCTCAGAGGACGCAACTCGCCCCCAAGGCCATGCGGCGAGGAGCCGCTCGCCCGGCGCGGTCACGCAGAACTCCCGGCGGTCAGCGCCGCGAGAACGGCGGTGATGAGTCGCTCACTGTCCGCGTCGAGCGAGCTGCGGCCTTCAGTCTCGAGCGGCGGGCAAGCGCTGCCGGCGCGGCGCCACGCCGGTCCACCGTCCGGTCGCGCTGCCGTGTACAACCGGTCGACCTCGGCGTCGGCTAGCGGTAGCGGCGCTGCGCCAAAGCGGGCGCTGAGCAGGTGGGCCGTCGCGCAGACATGCGCCGTGTGTTCCATGGCGTCCAGGCGCATGAACGCCTCGGTGAGGTCCGCGCCCAGCGTCACCGAGCCATGGCGCGGCATCATCACGACGTCGTAGCACCGCAAGTAGGGCGCCAGGATGTCGGCGACGCTGGCGGTGGTCGGCGTGGTGTAGGGCGCGGTCGCGACCTGCCCAAAAGCGAAGATCACCTCGGACACGTAGAGCTCAGACAAGCTGCCACCGGCCAGCTGATAGGCCGTCGCCATGGGCGGGTGGGCGTGAATCACCGCGCCCACGTCTTCGCGAGCGCGGTACGCGGCGATGTGCAAAGCGATCTCACTTGAAGGTCGACCGGAGCCGAGCGGGCGACCGTGCAGATCGACGGCGACGATGTCCGAGGGCTTGAGGCGACCCTTGTGCCGTGCGCTCGGCGTCGTGAGCACACGATTGGGCCCGACGCGAACCGACAGGTTGCCGTCCGCCGCGGCGCCCAGCCCTCGCTGCCAGATGTCCCGGGCGATCTCACAGAGTTCGATTCGCGTGTGGTGCTCGTCGCCGCCGCTCATCACGTCTCCAGTTGGGGCGGCGTCTCAGTACGCTTTGTCGATGACCCGCTCACGGCCCGTGAAGCTGAGCGCGTCGACCTTCCATGTGCCCTCGCGCTTGAGCATGCGGACGCTGTACGCGGTGCCGACCCCGCGATCCCCAGCGCGCTTGAGCTTGAGCCAAGCCACGTCGCCATCGACCTCAACCGCTTCAATCTGCTCCGTGACGAGGAAGTAGTACGGGTGGCTCTGTGACAGCCGTGGATCGTGCGTGCGCGACAGCCGCATGAGGGCGCCAATAATCGGCCTAGATTCTTTGGTGAACCCATCGAGAAACGCCTCCTCATCGCCCAGCATCGCCGACGACACAACGCGCAGGTAGACCTTGCCGACGTCCTCAACGTGCAGGAAACGAAAGTAGGCCCAGACGCCAGCGGCGATCAGGACAACGAGCAGCAAGACGATCAGCAGCTTCTTCATCTGGTGAGCCCCTCGCCCCGCTGTGGTGCATCCGGATGCGACGCTGACCGCACGGCGGGATGGCCGTGAATCGTCCCGCTACAAACCAACGTCACCGCGGTAACACCGTGTTGAGAAAGGAGTCCATCTCAAGCATGGCGATGCGCCACTGGCCGCGCACCAATCGCATCGGAACACGCTGAGACGTGCGGCCTTTCTTCACTTCGACCATACACAGGTGCCCGGTGGCGACCATGCAGTAGTCACCGTCCTCCGTATCTTCCACCAGCGCTCCCGTCGGCAGCAAGCTGGTCGCGAAGCCGGTCGCGCCGAGCACCTCGTACGTTTGGCCAGAGAGGCGCACCACATCCTGCGCGCGCCTCAAGAAGCGGCGCGATGGCGGGTCAACCAAGGCGATGAAGCCAGCGTCGTCCCTGTTCTGGAGGGCATCGCGGGCCTGCTGCAGCACGATCTCGGGGTTCTCGCGACAGCCGCCAGCTAGCGTCGCCGCGGCAATCAGGAGCGCAAGGAGCTGGGGGCGAAGCGAGAACATACTCGTCTGCGTGTCACGGCGACGACACGGCGTCAAGGGTTCGGGCATCAAGCGGTCGGGCGACAAGGGCTAGCTAGCTGAGGCGCGCGCGACCAACCGCGACAGACTTGCACCGATCAGGTGTGTGGTGGTAGCCCGAGGCGTCACTGGTGCCACCGCGTCCTGGAGCCTGTCGTGTCGGTCAAGCGCAATCGTCCCAAACCTCGGCCGGCGCAGCATGGCCTCGACCTGCAGACGGAGCCAGGACGCGAGAGATCCGCGCGTTTCGTGGCGATCGCGGGCAATATCGGCGCCGGCAAGTCGACGCTGACGTCGTTTCTGGAGTCCAATTTCGCGATTCGGCCGTTCTACGAGCCCAACGACGCCAACCCGTATCTGACAGACTTCTACAGCGACATGAGCCGGTACGCGTTCCACAGCCAGATGTACTTTCTCTCAGCCAAGTTCCGCGCCCACCTGGAGCTCGCCCAGCTGCTCGACGACCATCCGCAGACCGTGTTTGTGCAAGATCGAACCATCTACGAAGACGCGGAGATCTTTGCCACGACGCTGCATCGCTCGGGCGTCATGAGCGACCGTGATTTCAGCACCTACTCGGCGATGTACGGGGCGATCCGCGACAGCCTCCCGACGCCAGATCTGCTGATCTATCTGCGCTGTTCCATGCGCACGCTGCGGCGGCGGATCAAGAAGCGCGGCCGAATGGAGGAGCAGGCGATCGATCTCGACTACCTCAAAGGCCTGCACGCCGCCTATGAGGACTGGTTTGAGCGTTACGACCTTGGGCCGACGCTGATCATTGAGACCGAGCGTGTCGACTACCTGTCTCATCTCGTTGACCGGCTGGAGCTGACGGCGGCCCTGGAGCGGGTCTTGCATCCGCGCCCGCCGCACGCCTGACGCACGAAACTAGCGGGTGCGCTGCGACGCCCTCGCACCTTGCGGCGGCCACGGGCGAGCCGTAACCTGCGGCGCCGCGTCTCCCCCCGCGCGCGCTGACGGGCTCGACCTGCCCGTAGCCCGACCTGCCCGAAGTGCCCGTTGCGACTGAGGAGCTGACCACATGGCGTTTTCCGTCCATCAGCGCCGCGAATTGTGGGCGCGCTTGACGACAGAACACTTCGATGTCTTGGTTGTGGGTGGTGGTATCACGGGCGCGGGCGTCGCCAGAGACGCCGCGCTGCGGGGCCTGCGTGTGGCCCTCGTCGAGATGGGTGACTTTGCCAGCGGCACCTCATCGCGGTCGTCCAAGCTCATTCACGGCGGGCTGCGCTACCTCGAGCAGGGCGATGTCGGCTTGGTCTTTGAGGCGGTCCGGGAGCGACAGCGGCTGATGAAGCTCGCGCCGCACTTGGCGGCGCCACAGTCGTTCGTGGTTCCGGTCTACAAACGTAGCAAACACAGCGTTTTAGTGATGGATCTGGGCCTCACGGTCTATGACACGCTCGCGGCGGGCTCAGGCGTGATGCGCCACCGCGCCATGCGCAGCGCGCGGCTGCTGGAGCATGAGCCCCTGCTGCGATCGGAGACGTTGAGGGGCGGCGTGCGCTACTTCGACGCACAGACCAACGACGTGCGCTTGGTGATCGCCAATCTGCGCGGCGCGCACGACGGCGGCGGGGTGTGCGTGTCGCGCGTGCGCTTTGAGGGCGCGACGATCGAGCACGGCAGCGTCAAAAACGCCCGAATCTGCGACGTTGTCACCGGTGAAGCCGCGGCTGTGTCGTGCACGACGATCGTGCTTGCGGCTGGCCCGTTCGCGGACGACGCGATGGCGCGATGGCTTGGCGAGCCGGCGCCACGACCGGTGATCCGGCCGGCGAAGGGCGTGCACATCGTGCTGCCGCGTAGCCGTCTGCCGCTGAGCGAGGCGATCCTGATGACAGCCCGCGACGGCCGCGTGGTCTTCGCCCTACCCTGGCCTCAAGTCAGCGTGATCGGCACGACCGACACCCCGTTCACCGGCGACCTGAGCCGCCCGCAGTGCACCGAATCGGACGCAGACTACCTGCTGCAGGTCGCCAACGATCACGTCAACGCGCGGGGTGGCGAGCTGGTGCGGGAGGACATCGTCAGCACCTGGGCCGGCATTCGGCCGCTGGCGATCGGCACCCGCGACGATGACGGCAAGACCTACAACACGTCGCGCGAGCATGTGGTGCGCACCGATCCGGCCGGCATGGTGCTGATCGCAGGCGGCAAGTTGACGACGTATCGACTCATGGCGGCCGAGGCGCTCGAGGCGGCGATCGCGATGCTGCCTGCGCACCGCCGCGATGGCGTGCTGGCTGGGGTGACGGAGACGCTGCCGCTGCACGGTGCACAGGAGCTGCCGAACCACCGGGCGCCGCTGCAGCAGTTGGCCCTGCAAATCGCGGAAGAACGCGACTGCCCGCTGCGTTTCGCGGAGCATCTGGTGCAAGCCTACGGCAGCGACGCGTGGACGGTCTTGGCGTATTGCGACGCTTCGGAAGACGGCCATCAACACGTCATCAGTGGCTGCTCGGTGTGTTGGGGCGAGGTGGATTGGGTGATGGCGGAGGAGATGCCGCTGGATCTCGTCGATCTCACCGTGCGCAGGCTGCCGCTGTACTACACAGCGGGCGCGCGGCTGCTGAGCGTCGCGGAGCCGTTGGCGACGCGGATGGCGACGTGGGCGGGCTATCCGCAGGCGCAGGTCGAGGGGCTGGTCGCGGGCTTGGCGGCGTGGGTGGCGCTCTCGTCCGTCGTGCCAGACGGCGCGGACGATCATCCCTGAATCGTAGCGGCGTGGGTGGAGATTTTGGAGCGCGTGGGCGACCATGGCGCCATGAACGGTTCCGCCATGCCAGCCATCGACGATTCGAGACACCACCGCGCGGCGAGCGGAGAAGCGCGTCTTCTGCCGCGCTGCTGGCGTCGGATCGTCCTCGCCCTCGCGGTTGTGGGATTCGCTGGCGTCGCCGCCGGCTGCAACTCGCCCTGCAAACGCCTGGCGGATCGGCTCTGCGCGAGCCGAGGCGTGAAGTCCGAGCAGTGCGCAAAGTGGGAGTCGCGGACGCAACGTGTCACCCCAGAGACCTGTGAAGCTGCGCTGCGCATGCTCGACCGGGAGCGCATTCGGTGACACTTGACCGCCTCTCGCTACCGGGGAATCGAGCGACCTGGTGGGTGCTCGGGACACTCGCCGTGCTCTTGCCGTTCGGGCTGCTGATCGGTCACGGCGCGCCGTCGGACGAGACGGCGATGGGGACGCTGCGCTTTCAGGTACGGCTGCGAAACGTCATGTGGCGGATGACCCAGATCGGCGAGGTGGCGCTTCGCGAGCACGACCGCCGCGGGGGGGGCGCGCGCGCCGAGCCGGCTGATGACGACGTGGCCGGCACCTCCGAATCCGCCGCGAAACCAGCCCAGAAGTTGGCCGGCGACGCGACGAGCCTGCCGAAGACAGACGCTCCGAAGACAGACGCTCCGAAGGCAGAGGCCAACACCAACGCCGAGGCGGACGACGAGCGGCGACCGCGGCTGCGGGAGACGCCGGCGACGCTGCAACGCCTAGCGGCCGGACGTGAGGTCATGGAGAAGGCGATCGTCACGCTCTTCGATCACACGACGACCGCCGCAGGTCAGGAGCTGGTCGTTGCCCACGCGATCGCGGTCGACGCTGGGGCGACGGCGACGCGGCTGGCGTCGCGACTCCAAAGTCCATCGGACGCGATCCGCGCCGCGCTCGCCGCGACGGCCGCGAACCGAGGCGAGTCACCGCCATCGCCGCTCGCCATGGCGGTGACACCAGCGCACGCGGTCGTCAGTCGAAGCGACTTCGGCGACGGCTGGGGACCATTCATCCGGGAGCGGGTGCGCGCTCGGGTCCACGCGCTGGCAGGCGACCGCAGCGGCGCACGACGCGCGAATGCGGCGTTGTCGTGGTCGGATGAGACCCTCCTGCCGCTGCTCTACACGCTGCTGCAAGGCCTGCTGATGGCCGGCGTCTTCGGAACGGGGATCTGGTTTTTCGGCGCGCTGCGCGTGTCGGCGGCGCGCAAGCAGGGCGCCGCGCCGCTCAACTGGCTGCGGGCGCGGCATGTCGGCCTGGGCGACGAACGGCCGTATATAGACGACCGGCTCGTGCCGCTGCTCGGGTTTGGCGCCTGGCTCATGGTCTATCTGCTGGCCGGTGCGCTCATCCGGACGCTGCCGGGTCCGCGAGATGCGGTCGGCTTTCACGTCCTGTTCCAGTCCCTCTCCGGCGCTGTGTTTGCGGCGTGGGTCGTCTCCTCGTTCAGCCGCACGGCCCTGCCCTTGGACGCGGCGCGTCTACGTCCCGCGGCCAGTGGGGTCTCGCCGTGGCGTGCCAGCACGGCGGCGCTCTGGACGTATTGTGCGGTGCTGCCGCCGATGTTGGTGCTGGCTTTTGTGAACATGCTCATCGCCGAGCTGGTCGGGCTGTCTGACGCAGCGCCGCACCCGGTCGTGGGGATGCTGCTGGAAGACGGTGACCCCATGCAGCTTGGCGCGCTGGCCGTAGCCGTCGTGATCGGAGCGCCCCTGGGTGAGGAGCTGATCTTTCGGGCATTTCTCTATCGGGCGCTGAAGCAGCACACCCGCGTGCTCGTCGCCGCGGTGATCTCCGGCGTGATCTTCTCGCTTGTCCACATGTCACCGGCTGCGTTTCTGCCCTACATGACGCTCGGCATCGCGTTCGCGCTCGTGTTCGAGTGGACCGGGTCTCTGTGGGCCTCGATCATCTTGCACGGCCTGTGGAACGCCGTGGTGTTTGGCTGTATGGCCGTCATCACCCTGAGCTGATGAACACACCCGCACCCGCCGAGTGGCTCGAGCCGCTGCAGCTGTGGCGCGCCATGCAGCTCGGGCAGGCGTGTTACCTCGACGTGCGCACGAGCGCGGAGTTCATTGCTGGGCATCCAGCTGGCGCGGCACACGTCGCGCTGTATGAAGACGGGGCCGCCGGTCGACGCCTGCAACCCGAGTTCGTCGCGCATGTTCGGGCCCTGCGAGCGACCCTGCCCCCGACCTGCGTCATCGTCGTTGGATGCCGCACCGGCGCGCGGTCCGGGTTGGCGCTCCAAGTCCTGCGTGCCAGCGCGATCGCAGGCTTGGCGCACTTTCCGGGCGGCTGGGCCGGTGGCACCGACAGCTGGGGTCGTGTGACGGCGGTCGGCTGGCTCGCCAGCGGGCTGCCGACGGCGACAAGCGACGCCATTTGCTGAGGCCTGCCAACCCCGGCGCGCGAACTCGTCGTGGCGACGGGCCAACGGTTCTGCTAACCTTCGCGCCCCGTCCAGCTGTGTCCCTTCTCCCCGCTCGCGGAGCCCTCCATGAAACGCGTCGCCTCTCTCGCCCTCGTCGTCGGACTCGCTCTCATCGTCACCGCCTGCGGTAGCGATCCATCCGGCAAGAAAGCGGACTCTGCGAAGCAGACGTACGGCCTCCCGAGCAGCGTGCTCGCGACCCTGACGTCGGTGAACACGTCTCTGAGCGCGCTTGAGACGACAGCTGGCGTGGCCGTGACGGTCGCGTGCGTGGGTCAGCCGGGTGATGTGCTCATCCCCGAGCCGGCGTTCGACGTCACGCCGAGCGAAGGCAGCAAGAGCGACGGCAATAAGTTGACCGTAGAGCGGGCTGGGACCGTGCAGGTCACCTGCACCATCCACGACGGCAAGGTGAAGGACGACACCCCTGAAACCCTGAAGATCAAGCCTGCGACGGCCGTCACGACGCTCGCCGTCGTCGCCCCGACCAAGATCGCGTCGGGCGCGAAGGCCACTGTGACGTGCTCGGCGAAGGACGCGTTTGGCAACAGCGTCGACGCGACGACGACCGCCTGGACTGTCACGTCAGCGGACGAAGATGTGGCGGCGATCGACGGCATGAGCGCGGAAGGCAAGAAAGTCGGCAAGGCCGCCCTGGACTGCCGCCTCGACGGTGCGAAAGACGCCGTCAGCACACCCGCGTCGGTGGAAGTGACGGTGGGCGGCGCGGCAAAGTCGATCGCCACCGTCGATCCCGTGGAGTTCGTGGCCGGCGGCAGCGCCAAAGTGACGTGCGCCGTGACGGACGCCGCGGGCAACCCGATCGCCGACGCGAAGGGCCTCACCATCAAGGCGCCGGCCGACCTCACCGTCAGCGGCGACAGCGTCACCACCACCGTGGCTGGCAAGTACGAGATCACGTGCACGATCCCAGGGAGCACGCTCACGGAAGAGCCTGCGAAGCTGTTGGTCAAGGGCGACGTACCGGTGTCGTGGGAGCTGACCACGAAGAAAGACAAGAAGGTCTGGGCGGTCGGCGATGTCGCTGTGCTGGTCGGCATCGGCAAAGACAAGCACGGCAACGAGCTGATCCTGATGAAGATCCAGCCGCCAGCGGCCTACGACCCGAAGAAGGGGATCCACGAGAACCAGGCCGACGGCGTCACCAAGAGCTACACGTTGGAGGACGACGGCAACTACACCTTCACGGCGAGCCTCTCGGAAGAGGAGTACAGCAAGGCGACGAGCGCGGCGCTCGGGCCGAAGTCGCTCAAGCTGAAGTGCGACTCCACCGGGCCGATGGTGCTGATCTCCACGCCGGCGCGCGGCGCGTCGCTCAAAGACAAGATCACCCTGAAAATCAAGGGAACCGTGCTCGACGAGCTGTCGGCCTTCAAGAGCTTTGAGATCAACGGCGAGGCGGTGACGGTCGCTGGCGACGGCAGCTTCGAGGTCGACCGCACGTCGGTGTGGGGCATGAACACGCTGAAGTGGAAGGCGACGGACGAGTGGGACAACGTCAGCGAGGGCGTGCAGACGTACTACTACTCGACGAAGTGGTACTCGCCTGACGCGAAGAAGCCAGCGCTCGCCGCGGTGAATGACGGCATCGGCATGTGGCTGAGCCAGCAGGTCATCGACTCGGGCAAACACGACCACAAGAACCCCAAGGACCTCGCGACCATCGCCGAGGTGGTGCTGGGCACGCTCGACTTCAACGCCCTGCTCGGCGCCGCGGCCATTCCGCTCGTGAGCAACACAGGCGCGCTCTTCTTCGACGGCAAGGCCGTGGTGAAGAACGTGAAGATGGGCGACAAGGGCAAGAACAACGGCTACCCGGAGTTCACGATCACGGTCATCGACGGCGGATTGAACCTCGTCGGCAAGATCCACAACTTCTCCGCGGATCTCGCCATCGAAGCGAAGTGGGGCATCAAGCCGCTGCCGCCGGCGCCGCTGAATCAGTCCGCGACGTTGGCCGCCAAGGCGATCGAGATGAACTTCGATCTGCTCATGAAGCTCGACCCGAAGACCGGCAAGATCGTCGCCGAGACCAAGAACGTGGACGTTAACTTCACCTCGATGAAGATCTCGCTCAACGGCCTGATCGGCGCGGTCGCGAACTGGCTGCTGACGGCGATTGGACCGGCGGTTGAGGCGACGCTAGAGCAGGTGCTCAAGGCTGCGCTGCAGACGACCCTCGGCGACGCGCTGAGCACGGCGTTTGAGTCGCTCGCCATCAACCAGGACATTGAGCTGCCCGCGTTCATCGGCGATGGCCCGTCCACCAAGATGACGCTCGCGTCCAACATCGGTCAGCTCACGTTCAAGCCGACCAAGGCCCAGAACGGCGGCATCATCGTGGGTCTGGACGCGTCGATGACGTCAGAGAAGAAGACCGCGCACGCCACGCTCGGACCGATCGGGCGCACCGGGTGCATGGAGCCGGGCGCGAAGGACGTGTTCAACCCGGGCCTCAAATTTCCCCTGGAAATCGGCCTCGCAGACGACTTCGTCAACCAGCTGCTGTTCGCCATGTGGCACGCAAACGGGCTGAACATGTCGATCGGGGCTGCGGCCCTCGGCAGCGTCGATCTGAGCGCCTACGGTGTGACCGACCTCACCGTCGATCTGGACTTCCTGCTCCCGCCCATCGTGAACACCTGCATGGGTAAGGAAGGCACGAAGCTCCAGATTGGCGACCTCCAGATGCACGCCAAGTTGAAGCTCGCTGGCAAGCAGATCGACATCTACCTCTACACCGCGCTGCAGGCGACCGCCGAGCTCAAGGCCGTGTTGAACCCGAAGACTGGGGAGTCCGAGCTGGGCTTCTCGCTCAAGGGCATCGACTTCTTGGAGCTGCAGGTCACGAAGCTCAACGATGAGGCCAAGGACATGCAGGACCTGTTCATCACGCTGATCAAGACCGTCATGCTGCCGAAGCTCATGGACGGATTGGGCAGCGGCCTCGGCAGCTTCCCGTTGCCGGCCATCGACTTGTCGACGCTCTCGAAAGACATCCCAGCGGGAACGTCGATCGCGTTGGCGATTCAGGTGATTGAGACCCTCGGCGGCTACACCTACATGCGTGGCACCCTCAAGTAGCGTTGCACTCGTGCATCGCGCTAAGGCTGGCGCGCCTCAAACTTGTCGCGTATGAGAGTGAACGCTGCGCCCGTCCGACATCTTGCTCCACCGGAGGCCCCATGAGCCGGCCCGATTTTCGCCACAACCCCAGCCACATCCTCGGCCTCGTCACGACGAGCCTGCTGATGACCGCGCTGGTCGCCTGCAACCCTCAGCCCAAGGCGAGCTTCACCGAGGCGGCCGCCGTGGGACACCTTCCGGTGCATCGCCCTGCGATTCAGCAGGTGATGATCGAAGAGGGCGCGGCCTCCGTCATCGGCGTGCCACAGGTCAACTTGCCGGCGTTTGAGACCGCGGCCGAGCGGCTCGATCCGGCCAAGAATGACTCCGCCGACGACTACCGCGCCTCGAACAAGGGCTGGTTTGCGCAGACACAGGGCCTCAAAGCCGGCGAGTTCCGGCCATTTGGCGAGTGGGAGGAGATGCAGTCGGTCTGGACGACGTACTCCAATGGTATGCCGAGCAGCAAGGCCGTCCGTCGGATGTTCGCCGAGCAGACCATCAACTTCGTGCGTCACTCCAAGCCACGCCTGACGGCACACGTGATCGTCAACAACGCGACCGTTGGCGCAGACTTCATGAAAGCGCTCGACGAATACGGCATCAAAGCGGACGAGAAGGAGTACGTCATCATCGTCACGATGCCCAATCAGACCATCTGGCACATCGACTACGGCCCCTTCCCAATGATCGAGAAGAAGACCGGCAACGTCGCGTTCACCGACTTCATCTACTACCACCCGCGCCAGATCGACGACGCGATCCCGACGCGAATTGGCCGCGACTACTACAAGGACGTCACCGTCTACCGCATGCCCTTCCCCTTCGAGGGCGGCAACATCCAAGCAGACGGCAAAGGCACGTGCCTGACCTCGTTCCGCGCGCTAAAGAACACCGGTTTCTCCGAATTGAAAGTCCGTAATATGCTGAAGAATTACATGGCGTGCGACAAGACGCTCATCGTGCAGGACATCACCGACGACGGCACCGGCCACATCGACATGTTCTTCAAGTGGATCGACACCGATGTGGTGATGTTCGGCAAATACGAGAACGAGATCACGCTCGACTACGACGGCGATGGCAAGGAAGAGACGTTGCCGCTGCCGGGCTCGGTCGCCGCTGACTACAAAGCCACATTTGCGCTGAACCAGAAGTACATGGATGACAACGCTGCGATGTTTGCGGCGGAGACGGCCTCGAATGGCAAGAAGTACACGGTGCATCGCCTCTCGATGATGACGCGATTCAAGGACGACTACGGCAATCTACCCCGCACGTTCATCAACTCGACGTTCACGAACGGCGTCAACGTCTACCCGAGCTACGCACCCCAAACCTGCCAAGATCCGGCGGGTGCGGTCTGCATGAAAGACGCCGACTGCGGCGACAAGATGCACTGCGGCGCCGGCCGATGCACCGCGGGTCCCGTGCTGGTGGGCTGCGACGAGATCCTGACCTGCAGCAGCGGCACCAAGTGTGTGGACGACCCGCTCAAGAAGGCGATCATCGCGAACGTGCAGGGCCAGTGGGAGAAGGCGATGCCGACGTGGAAACACGTGGGCTTACGGGCCGACACGATCGCGCTGTGGTCCGGCGCGATCCACTGCATCACACGCACGATCCCCAAGGGCAACTTCGTGAAGACCGTGGCCGACGGCATCTGCCAGAGCGGCACGTGCGGCTGTTCGGACAACGGCATGGCGAGCACCTGCGCCGCCGACGCCGACTGCTTTGGACCGGCGTGGGTCTGCGATTGCCAGATCTGCAAGGGCACCTGCAAGGGCTCGAAGAAGGGCTGCACGGATGACGCGGACTGCTCATCGGCCAGCGATGTGACCAAGATCGAGGTCGGCAGCTGCGAGATCGACCCGAAGCAGACGTGCCCCGGTCAGACGGCGACCGGCGCTAGCGCGACCTGCGGGACGCTGAGCTACGAGGGGTATTGCGACGGTAAGACGCTGAAGTTCTGCAGCACCAGCGGCGGCGGCGCGAAGCAGCTCAGCTGCCCCAGCTGCTGCGGCTGGAGCAAAGACAGCGGCTCGTTCGACTGCCTCAACAGCGGCCAGTGCGGCAAGTGCGTCCCCGAGTGCAGCAAGGTCGGCGAGACGGGCTGTGGCATCCAAGGGCTTCACAGCTGGGTCTGCGTGGACGAAGGCGACTGCCTCAAGCGCAAGTGGTCGTTCTGCGGCGCCAACGGGACGTGCGCTGACGGCGTGTGCAGCGCGGTGGCGCCCAAGGTCTGCCCGACGGAAGAGCAGGACGCTGGCTCGACGGCGCCTGACGCTGGTTCGCCGACGGCGGACGCTGGCCCCATGGTCACGACGGATACGGGCACGACGGCCATCGACAGTGGCTCGACGACGACCGGTTCTGACGTCAAGACCGGCGGCGGTGGCGATTCGGGCGGCTGCACGGCCGCACGGACGACGACGGGCACAGGTCGCTCGGCGGGCTGGCTCGTGGTGTTGCTCGCGGCCATGGCGTTGGTCGCCTATCGGCGCCGCGAGAACGTGTGAGGATCGGCGGCGGCCCGGGGTTCGCGCGGTCGCGGCGTCTGGCGTGGCGGTTTGGGCTGGCGGCGCTGGTAGGGCTGGCGGCGGCGACCATCCCGGCGTGTGACGCGCCGGGCGGCCAGCAGGCGCTGGGCGGCGTTGGTGCGGCCACGTTTGAGTCCGGTGGCGCCCACATCACGCAGGACGATCCGGCCAGCACGCGAACGCCGACGACGGCGGGAGCAGCCGGACGCCACGTCGCTTTTGCACCGCCCTCCGCAAGTGAGCTCGCGCTCATCCCATCGCAGCTCCTCCCCGCATTTGAGACGGCCGCTGAAGCCGCGTCGCTCGCCAAGGGGGACGCCGCCGATGACTACCGCGCTGCGCACCCGGAGTGGTTCGCGCAGACCCGCCCACCCGCAGCTGGCCGGTTCCGCCCCTATGGCGAGTGGGAGACGATGCAGTCGGTGTGGACGACGTACTCCAACGGCATGCCCAGCTCGAAAGCTGTGCGACGGATGATGGCCGAGCAGACCATCAACTTCGTGCGGTACAGCAAGACGCCTATCGTCGCCTACGCCATCGTCAACAACGCGTCGGTCGGCGCCGATTTCTTCAAAGCGCTCGATGAATACGGCATCTCCGCGGCGGAGAAGCAGCAGGTCAAGACCGTCACGATGCCAAACCAGACGATTTGGTTGATGGACTACAGCGGTTTTCCACTGGTCGACAAAGTCACCGGGCAGGTGGCGTTCGCCGACTGGATCTACTACCAGCCGAGGCAGCTGGACGATGCGTTGGGAACGCGGGTGGGCGCCGACTTCCACAGCGGGACGGTCTACCGGGTGCCGTTCCCGTTTGAGGGCGGAAATATCCAGGCCGACGGCGCGGGACAGTGCGCGACGACGCTTCGCGCGCTGAAAAATACGGGCTACAGCGCGGCGAAGGTGCGCGACATCCTCAGCCAGTGGGCGGCGTGCCAGCACACCTACCTGCTCAAAGACATCACCGACGATGGCACTGGCCACCTCGACATGTTCTTCAAGTGGCTGTCGCCCGAACACGTCCTCATCGGTCGGTATGAAGACAGCCTGACGCTCGACTATGACGGCAACGGCTCGACGGAGACGCTGGCGCTCCCTGGCAAGGTGGCCAACGACTACAAGGCGACCTGGGCGAGCAATCAGCAGCGGATGGAGGACAACGCCGCGTTGTTTCAGACCGCAAAGACCAGCGCTGGCGGCAGCTTCAAGGTCAGCCGGCTCACCATGATGACGCGGTTCAAGGACCAATACGGCGACGTGCCGCGGACGTTCATCAACTCCACCTTCACGAACGGCGTCAACGTGTACCCCAGCTACACCACAAAGAGCTGCAGGGCGACCTCAGGTAAGGGCTGCATGACCGACGCAGCGTGCGGCACCGGTCAACACTGTGCGGCCGGCGGCTGCACGACGGGTCCCACAGCCCGCGGCTGCGATGAGCTGCTCGGCTGCGACTCCGGCGAGGTGTGTGTGGCTGACCCCTTCAAGGTCGCGATCACCGCGCGCGCACAGCAGCAGTGGCAGACCGCTATGCCGGCCATGAAACACGTCGGCCTCCGCGCAGACAGCATCGCGCTGTGGTCTGGCGCGATCCATTGCATCACGAGGACCATTCCGAAGGGCCCAATCACCAAGACCGTCGCAGATGGCCTGTGTGTGCAGGGCAGCTGTGGTTGCGCGGCGGGTGGCGCCAATCGCTCCTGTACCGACCACGCCCAATGCACCGGCCCAAGCTGGGTGTGCAACTGCCAGATTTGCCAAGGCACCTGCGCCGGGACTGGCGCGACCTGCACGCACGACGTGGACTGCAGCGGCGGCGGCGCCGTGGTGCTCGGCGCCTGCAACATCAACCCAAAGCAGAGCTGTGGCGCCGGTGGCGGTGGCGGCGGCAGCGACCCCTGCGGTGGGGTCAGCTATGAGGGGATGTGCAGCGCCAACGCGCTGTCCTATTGCGACGGAACCCTGAAGAAGCAGGCGTGCCAGGGCTGCTGCGGGTGGGACGCGTCGAGCAGCTTCTACAACTGCCTGACGGGTAGCGCGTGTACCACCTGCGTGAATGAATGCAGCGCGATCGGCGAACAAGGCTGCAGCAGCAAGGGCACCCACGCCTGGACATGCGCCAAGGTCGGCGGCTGCTTGGCCCGGCAGTGGAGCAGCTGTGCGGCTGGCTGCAGCCAAGGCAAGTGCAGCGGCGGCGCGAGCGGCGGCAACATGGTGAGCCAGTGTCCCGTCGCCGGGACCGACGCGGGGATCGCAGACAGTGGTGTCTCGGACAGTGGTGTCTCGGACAGTGGCGCTCCGGACAGTGGCGCTCCGGACAGTGGCGCTCCGGACAGTGGCGCCGGCGACAGTGGCGCCAGCGACAGTGGCGCCGGCGACAGTGGC
>ERZ889078.1092-NODE-1092-length-22417-cov-11.969457_pt1 | contig 22417 bp, 20 predicted proteins | sample MGYA00521266_ERZ889078 | MGnify/ENA primary metagenome ERZ889078 (study PRJEB32303, sample SAMEA104408618) | aquatic metagenome | biome: Brackish water; feature: Pelagic; material: water | place: Baltic Sea | collected 2014-06-16T06:34:00 | depth 76,534 m ...
CTGACACCAAGGTATGATTCAAGGTCTGTCTGGAACGATTTAACTGCCGGCCCGTTGATAAAAGCACACGAGTCGACTACCTCCTGGATACCATTATCTATTTCGGGTTTGATCTGTTGATACTGTTGTTGCAGATCGACCATCTGGATTTTCTTCATCACAATTCTGTTAGACTGGGATTGTATTCAAAGTTTCGTACAAAGGTAAAATATTTATCTTTGGTCATTCAAACGTATTAATGAGTAAACCTGGTATATCATGAAAAAATTTGCAGTCATTTTAGCTGGTTGTGGTGTTTATGACGGAGCGGAAATCCATGAAGCCGTTCTAACCCTTTTAGCCATTGATAAACAGGGGGCTTCTTATCAGTGCTTTGCACCAGATATTAAGCAGGCGCACGTGATCAACCATCTCAAAGGTGAAGAGAGCAACGAAACCCGTAACGTATTAGAAGAGTCAGCACGTATCGCCAGGGGGGAGATCAAGCCGTTGAGCGAGTACACACCTGAACCATACGACGGTTTGATCATCCCCGGAGGATTTGGTGCAGCCAAAAATCTCTGCGACTGGGCATTCAAAGGAGATGATTGTACAGTAAATCCCGATTTGGAGAGCGCAATCCTATCTACTTTCCAGGCAGGGAAACCCATCGGTGCGATGTGTATTGCGCCGGTGATCCTGGCGAAGCTCTTCAAGGGAACCAACCTAACTACCGGACAGGACCCGGCTTCAGGAGGATTCATTGAAAAAATGGGAAACCAATACACCCACACAACACACGGAGAGGTAGTGGTAGATCTTGACAAAAAACTTTTTACCACACCCTGTTACATGCTGGACGCACGCATCAGTGAGATCGAGACCGGGACGGCGAATATTGTGCGGGAGATGCTGGAAGTGATGTAGTGATGTAGGGATGTAGGGAGGTAGGGAGGTAGGATCCAGTATCAGACGTAGACCTTCGGGGTGATTTCTCCTCGTATTACCATGAGTCCATTCATCGCCAGGGCGCGCATCTCATCCTCACCGGGGTAGATGTGAACCGGTGCGAGCCTGTAGACCCGTTCCTGGATCCATGAGACAAATAGCTTGTCGTAAGCAATCCCTCCTGTAATAAGTATCGCATCAACATTGCCTTTCAGAACGGTAAACATTTCGCCAATGTATTTTGACACCTGGTAGGCCATGGCTCCATAAATAAGTCGTGCGTTTTTATCACCTGCCTCAACCATCTTCTCCACCTCTGCTGCATCGTTGGTTCCCAGGTAAGCAACAAGCCCGCCTCCGCCCGTGACCATCCTCCGGATTTCTGCTTCCGAGTAGTGTCCTTCGAAACATATAGTGATCAACTCGCCAACGGGCAGGGTTCCACTACGCTCCGGGCTGAAAGGGCCCTCTCCGTCGAGTCCCTGGTTCACATCGATCACACGTCCCCTTTGATGTGCTCCTACCGAGATCCCACCACCCATGTGTGCCACAATAAGGTTCATATCTTCATATTTCCGCTGAACCGATTTGGCAAAATCCCGGGCGATTGCTTTCTGGTTGAGAGCGTGAAAAATGGAGATTCGTTGAAAAAGGGGATGACCGGCAATACGGGCAATATCGTCCAGTTCATCAACAACTATCGGGTCAGCTATATAGGCTTTTGCATCAGGGAGCCCGGCAGCCAGATCATGTGCTATCAATCCGCCAAGATTGCTGGCATGCTCCCGGAAGGTACGGTGTTGAAGATCGTGTATCATCGCTTCATTCACCTCATAAACACCCGATTCCATTGGTTTGAGCAGACCCCCTCTTCCCATTATAGCCCTAACATTCTGCATTTCGATATCAGCATTAATGAGTTGCTGGAGTACGATCTTTTTACGAAACTGAAACTGATCGGTAACTCTTGTAAAAGGGGTTAGTTCTTCTGTAGTGTGACGGATAGTTTTCAGGAAAATCGCTTCTGCATTCTGGTATACAGCAATTTTAGTGGATGTAGATCCCGGATTAATAGCGATAACCCTGATATCATTCATAGATGATTCATAACGGTCGGGGAAGTGGTCCCCCACTTTCTACTTACACATGCCTAATTCGCAGCAGCAGCCATAATAATGCTGGCCTGCTTCGCATCTTCAGTATCCGACCTTGAGGTCAGAACGATAGGAGCTGCAGCTCCCAGTACATTTGCTGCCAGTGTAGCGTTGCAGGAAAAACCAAAGGCTTTGTAGAGGACATTGCCGGCTTCGATATCGGGGACAACAAGCAAATCGGCATCTCCGGCTACATCGCTGACAATTCCTTTGTGTAAGGCGCTCTCCTTGCTTACGGCATTGTCATAAGCCAGTGGGCCATCGATGATGCAGCCTTTAATCTGCTTCCGCTGGTTCATTTTGGCAATTATTGCAGCGTCCAGGGTAGCAGGCATCGATTCATTAACCATCTCCACGGCACCCAGTATGGCTACTTTCGGATTGATGATCCCCAACCGGGTCATGAAGTCAACGGCATTGTTGATGATGGCAACCTTGGTCTTCAGATCAGGTGCAATTATCATGGCTGCATCAGTGAGGCCGATCAGTTTATGATATGTTGGCAGTTCAAAAAGAGTAAAATGCGACAATACGTCACTCTTACGTAACCCGCATTCCTTATCCAGAACAGCCCGTAATAAAATCGCAGTAGGAACATTTCCCTTCATCAGAATATCCCCTTCGTGATCGTGTACCATCTTTACGGCTAGCTTCACTGCCTGTTTGTCATCTTCTTCCTCCACGATGGTCATACCGGATATATCCAGATTAAGCTTGTTGGCAATAGCACGGATTTTAGGTCCGGAGCCTACAAGGATAGCCTCAATTATTCCCTTATTTACTACAGTTGTAACAGCTCCGAGGGAGTGTTCATCCTGAGCTACAGCTAATACCAGCTTCTTTTTTTTCGATGCCCGTTTAGCAAGTTCTTCGAGTTCAGATAGTTTGGTTAGCACCTTCCCCGGTGCGAGTTCAGCATGATTCATGTACTTTTCCTCCAGGAATTTTATTGTTATTTAGCTAACAAAACTACTGCAAATTTGCAAGATGAACAAACAGTTAGGTAAAAATCAATTAAAAAAATTCTACTTTTGGAAACTCAAACCAATCGGAACTTTATGGAGTTACCTTTCGCCGAATCATATAAAATCAAGGTAGTTGAATCGATCCGCCGGAGCAACCGGGAAGAGCGTGAAAAATGGATCCATGATGCACACTACAATCTCTTTCAGTTAAAGAGTGACCAAATATTCATCGATCTGTTGACAGATTCCGGGACAGGCGCCATGAGTGATAAGCAGTGGGGTGGAATTATGACGGGCGATGAAAGCTATGCCGGAGCATCCTCCTATTACAAGCTCAAAGATGCCATTGCTGATATTACAGGATTTCCTTATTTCCTCCCGACACATCAGGGAAGAGCAGCCGAGAATGTTCTTTTTTCAGTACTGGTCAAGGAGGGAGATATTGTTCCTGGAAATTCCCATTTTGACACGACTAAGGGACATATCGAATTTCGGCGGGCAACAGCCATCGATTGCACCATTGATGAGGCATTTGACACAACGATTGATTATCCGTTCAAGGGAAACGTCGACCTCGGAAAATTGGAAGATGTCTTGAAAAAATCCGGAGAGAAAGTTCCTTTCATCATCCTTACACTCACGAATAACTCTGCAGGAGGTCAACCTGTTTCCCTTGAGAACATGCGCGATGTCAGAGATCTTGCAAACAGATATAACAAGCTTGTACTATACGATTCTGCCAGGTTTGCCGAGAATGCCTATTTCATTAAACTCAGGGAACCGGCCTGCAGGGATAAAAGTATCCGTGAAATTGTGGCAGAGGCCTTCTCATATGCCGACATGATGACCATGAGCAGTAAGAAGGATGCCATTGTGAATATGGGCGGATTTATCGCCATGCGGGATCAGGAGCTTTTCCGTCAATGCAGTGTGTTTAACATCATGTTTGAAGGGTACATAACCTATGGCGGCATGTCGGGTCGCGACATGAATGCCCTCGCCCAGGGGTTGTATGAAGGAACTGATTTCGACTACCTTGAAACGCGTATTAAACAGGTTGAATACCTTGGGAACATGTTACTTGATTTTTCTATCCCTTTGCAGCAACCGATTGGCGGACATGCCATTTTTATTGATGTAAAACGGTTTCTGCCGCACCTGCCCAAAGAGGAATTTCCGGCTCAGACACTAGCCATCCAGCTTTATATTGAAGCCGGGATTCGCGGAGTTGAGATCGGAACTCTAATGGCAGATCGTGACCCGGTTACCCGTGAAAACAGGTATCCGGCTCTCGAAATGGTGAGGCTGGCTATCCCTCGCCGGGTATATACCAACAACCACATGGATGTTGTTGCAGTAGCTTTGAAGAATGTATTTGACCGGAGAAATGAGATCAAATCCGGACTGCGGATCACTCAAGAAGCACCTATTATGAGGCACTTTACCGTCGAGCTTGAACCATTAGCAACATAGTGAATGGATATTGAGAAGAAAAAAGCAAGGTATGGGCGGATCATTGATCAGCTCCGTGATCTCCTAACAAAAACAGATAATCCTGATGCCCGGATGGCGACTATCGTAGCGGTCCTTCATCATAAATTTGACTATTTTTTCTGGACCGGGTTTTACCTCCTCAACGAGGGGGAGCTGATTGTAAGAAGTTACCAGGGCCCTTTGGCCTGTCAGGTCCTTAAGAAAAATGCAGGCGTTTGCTGGGCCAGCATCAACCAGCAAAAGACGATTGTAGTACCGGATGTTCATCAGTTCCCGGGACATATCGCCTGTGATTCCCGTTCCAGTTCAGAGATTGTTGTTCCGGTAACGGACAAGAATGGTGTCATTCTTGGAGTACTGGATGTCGACAGTGAGAACGTTAATTCCTTTAATGAAGTGGATGCAGAAAATCTTGAAGCAATTGTCAAGTTGATATATTCCTGATGCCGGATGCCGGATGCCAGATACCAGTTATTCGATATGCGATACGCGATATGCGAAAACAATTATCAGCAATGAATCCGAAACCAGCTTCGACCCTCGACCCTAAAACCTTGAACCTTGTTCCTTGAGTCTTTTTGAACTGATATTAATTGCCCTTGGGCTTGCCATGGACTGTTTTGCTGTAGCAGTCGGGTTATGTGCCTGTCACCGGCAATCATGGCGCAGCATCCTGAAAATGGCTTTCCTTTTCGGATTTTTTCAAGGGTTGATGCCGGTTATCGGGTGGCTGGCTGGAGGATCCCTGAGAGACATGATTGCTTCGTCTGATCATTGGATTGCATTTGCACTACTCGCGTTTATTGGAGGTAAGATGATTCTCCAATCATTTAGTCATCAGAATGGTAAGAGAATCCATAATTTAAAATTTACCGTGCTTCTAAGCCTGGCTGTTGCAACAAGTATTGATGCACTGATCACAGGTCTTAGTTTTGGGATAATCAATGTCAATATTCTGAAAGCCGCCATCATCATTTTTGTCATCACGGTACTGGTAACTATTGCCGGAGCAAAACTTGCAGAGAAAACCCATTTCATTCCAGCCCACTGGGCCGAACGAATCGGAGGAGTCGTATTGATCCTGATTGGGATAAAGGTTGTGTTGGATCATTTGGAGATGGTGAGATGGTGAACTGGTGAACTGGTGAACTGGTGAGTTGGTAAAACTTGCCAACTGCCAGCTGCCAACTGCCAACTGCCAACTGCCAACTGAAGACTGTGGACTGCAGACTAATAACAAATCCAGTATCTTTGCAGCCTTATTTTATACTTATGGCGTCAATCCGTATCACAAAAGAGTTCTCTTTCGAAGCGGCACATGCGTTGAAAGGATACGATGGTCCCTGCCGTAATATCCATGGCCACTCTTATCAACTGGCTGTAACAGTTACCGGTGATCCAATCACCAGCCATCTGTCACCAAAAAGAGGCATGATAATGGACTTCAGCGAATTGAAAAAGATCATGAAGAGCGAAGTGATTGACAGGATGGATCATGCGCTGATTCTCCCGTCCGATCCTGACATCAGTGAACTGAAAAAAATGGGTGAGACCTTTTCTAAAGTGATTGTTGTGGATTATCAGCCTACAAGCGAGAATCTTCTGATCGATTTTGCGGAGCGGATCAAACATGTTCTACCCGAAGGTGTGAAGCTCCACTCCATGAAACTCCGTGAAACAGCCACTTCCTATGCTGAGTGGTTTGCCGATTCGTAATTTCTACTTTGATGTTAGTTTTGGTACCCGAACAGGATAGTTTTCCTGTGGATGATCGGTATGAATCAGTGTAGCCTGGTTCCACTGAAGCTGTTCTCCGTAATATCCATGTTTGTATTTCGGATAGTGTGGAGAATCGGGATGCACGTGAATCCGTAAAAGGTAGGAGCCGGATGGAATTCGATGGAAGGCGAAATGACCGGTCGAATCCAGTTCCTTTTTCCCGAAGAACCTAACGGAGTCATAGGGGCTTACCCGGTCATGCGTCCTGAAAAGATAGGCCGTTCCCCGTGTCAGTTTAGCCTGATCAGCCATTGCTTGTCCCTTTATCTGGTTGGATGGTTTCGAACCCAGCCAGATGAAAAGAGCAATCAGAACAAGGCCAGCAACTGTCAATACCGGATAGAGCCGGTTCATTGGTTGAAACCATCCAACCAGATGACTCCAGTTCAGGGGGGAGTGCGTTCCGGATTGATCCCCTGTCAGCCTGGCACGTATCAGATCCCAGGACTGTGGCGGAGGTTCCGCTTCGAAATCGTGGAAAAGTTCCCTGACTTGCGGAGGGATGTTATGATCGTTCTCTTCCATTGACATTTCTTTCTTCGGTTAATTTTGCCCTGAGACTTCTTCTTGCAGCAAAAAGCTGTGATTTTGATGTATTCTCTGAGATTTTCAACATACGCCCGATCTCCTTGTGAGTATATCCTTCTATCACATAAAGGTTAAACACAGTCCTGTATCCTGTGGGAAGTTGCTGGATAAGGTGCAGAATCTCCTGTTGGCTTAACCTCGACAACCCTTCAAGCTTATCACTATCGACTTGAAGATGTGAATTCAACTCTTCTCTTTGACTGAATTTCAGTTCTCTTTTTGCCAGGGTTATCGCGGTATTAATAAAGATCCTCCGAAGCCAGCCTTCCAGTGAGCCCTGGTAACGAAACTGCTTCAACTGCAGAAATACACGAATGAAGCCCTCCTGGAGAATGTCCTGAGCCTCCAGGGCATGCCCGGCAAATCGCAGGCATATACCATACATGCGGGCCGCGTATCTGGTGTACAACTCCTTCTGTGCAGACGAATCGTTTTGCAAACAGCGACCAATAAGCTCCTTGTCTGTATTCACTCCTGGCGAGTAGGTTATTGCGTAAATATAAGAACTTGTTTAATACCAAGACTAGAAAAAAACGAAAAAGGTTGGCTGTTAGGTTAGAAACCTAAGCTGGACGGGAGAACTTCTTGTAGCTGGAATCCAGAATTTCCCGCCCCTCGGCACTGAGAATGCCGTTAAGATGGTATACAAAGATCTCGTGAAATACTTTGATCGATGTCAGCTCTTCAACAGAAAAAAGTTCACTTTCAATAATGTTCTCCACCCTGAAAACATGCAGACGTGCCAGAATCGAAGCATTCAGGTCACTCCTGTACAATCCCTCCTGCTTTCCTTTAGTCATGTTCTTCATAGAGAGTTCAAACATTCGTTTCCGCTTGATCTCACGAAGCTGTGCAAAGAGAGTAGGATAATATTTACGGATGTCATATTCAACGGAGGGCTTGAAATCCCTGAACATCTCCTTGATCATTTTATAGACCTCAAAAAGCTCTTCAACTGCATTCAGTTTTTTTTGCTCAATCTCAAGGAAAAAAGTAAGCTTTCTGTCGTAATCCCATGTCATGACCTGTTTTACCAGGTCCTCTTTGTTGGTAAAAAATTCATACAGCGTTTTTTTGGAGATTCCAAGATGCCGCGATACATCATCCATAGTTACACTTTTAATCCCATAGCGATGGTATAGCTCGTGTACCCGAGGAATAATCTGTTTGACTTTGCCTTCCATAATACAAAAATACGGGAAAAAGAGACACGGGAAACTATTTGTGGAGAAAAAGTTTTTTCACTCTTTTTTTTTGCCTTATCTTTGCACGTTCATAACCTTTTTTAAAATGAAAAAGTCATTTCTATATCTTGGCATTCTGGCTTTCCTTATATCCTGCAGTGGATCTGAAGATAAGGAGGCGAAACTGGCACAACTGAAAAAGAACCGGGATCAGCTTTCTATAGAGATCATGGAACTCGAGAAGGAGATCTATCCTGAAGGGAACCTTAAAACGATGACTGTCAGGATCGATACTCTGCGTGAAAAGCCTTTCAATCACTACATTGAGGTTCAGGGGCGCATCGATGGAAATGAAAATATCGGTGTCAGCCCACGAACGATGGGAGTGGTGAACCGGATTCTTGTAAAAGAGGGAGATCATGTCTCCAAGGGAGAGGTACTTGCTGAACTAGATGCCCAGGTATTAAAACAGACTTTGAATGAGTTGGAGAGCCAGCTTAGTTTTGCAACTGAAATGTATACCAAGCAGAAAGCTTTGTGGGACCAGAAGATCGGATCTGAAGTGCAGTACCTGACAGCCAAAAACAACAAAGAGTCTCTTGACAATAAGATCACAACGATCAAGGATCAAATCAAAATGTCGAATATTACCTCACCTATCGACGGTACTATTGAAGAGATCCCCATTAAAGTGGGCCAGATGGCAGCCATTGGCAATCCGGCTTTCAGGGTGGTGAATTTTACAAAAGCCAAAGCGGTGGCTGATGTAGGTGAAGCCTATACCAACAAAATCCAAACCGGAGATCAGGTGCAGGTTTTCCTCCCAGACCTCGATGCAGAATTCGACAGGAAAGTAACTTTTTCATCCAAATACATCGACCCTGTAAACAGAACCTTCGTAGTGGAAGTTGGGTTGCCTACAAACCACCTGGTCTACCGTGCAAATATGATCGCAGTTTTACGGATTAAAGATTACAACAATCCTGCTTCCATTGCTATCCCGCAGAACTATATCCAATCCTCACGGGATGAAGGGCAATATGTTTTTATCGCGATAGAAGAGGATGGGAAAAAGCTTGCCAGAAAACGATATGTCAAGACAGGCATCACCTACAACGGGCTGACCGAGATCGAGAGCGGGATGACAGACGGAGAGCTTATCATAACTGCAGGATACAAAGATCTATACGACGGTCAGTTCATTGACTATATGCAATAGCAGCACTGTATGAAATCACAGAAAGAGAAAATTTCAATCAAGGAGTTCTTTGCCTCAAGCTGGGCTATCGACAACCGGGCAAGTATCTATGTCCTGACCATTATCATTACAGTACTCGGGTTGTTATCATACTTCAGCATCCCAAAAGAGCAGTTCCCGGAGATTGTTATCCCAACGATCATTGTAAACACACCTTATCCCGGAACTTCACCTGAAGACATTGAGAACCTGGTAACGCGTCCGATTGAAAAGGAGGCAAAATCGTTGGCAGATGTAAAAACTATTACCAGCAATTCGGTACAGGACTTCTCCATGATCGTAATCGAGTTCAATCCAGGGTTGGAGGTTACAGAAGCAAAGCAACGGGTTCGGGATGCGGTTGACAAAGCCAAATCCAACCTGCCAACCAACCTCCCGAGTGATCCTAATATCCAGGAGTTTGACATTGCGGAAATTCCGATCATGAACATCAATCTTTACGGAAACTATGATCTGCAACGCCTGAAGAAATATGCTGAAGAGGCCCAGGACAGGATAGAAGCTCTGCCTCAGGTCACACGGGTTGATATTGTTGGCGCTCTTGAACGGGAGATTCAGGTGGATGTGGATATGTATAAGATGCAGGCCGCCAGTGTATCTTTTTCTGACCTTCAACGCGCAATCTCAAGTGAGAATGTCACCATTTCAGCAGGTACCATCACAACATATGGCACCAAACGAACCATCCGCGTAGCCGGTCAATTTACTACTCCTGCCGAGATAGGGGATATCATGTTGAATTCAGCCAGCGGTGCTATCGTCTATATCAAGGATATTGCTGATGTAAAGGATTCTTTCAAAGAGCAGGAGAGTTTTGCCCGTTTTGACGGTGATAACGTTATCACCCTGAATGTCATTAAAAAAAGCGGACTCAACCTCCTGAAAGCTTCCGACAATATCAAAATTATCCTCGAAGATCTAAAACAAAATTCTTTTCCACCAGACCTGGATATCACAATCACAGGCGATCAGTCAAAATTTACCCGCAGTACTCTGGAAGAGCTCAACAATACCATCATCATCGGATTCATACTCGTCACCCTGGTATTAATGTTCTTTATGGGACTCAATAATGCCTTCTTTGTGGCGATGTCAGTTCCTTTATCCATCTTCATTGCCTACCTGATCTTTCCATGGATGGGTTTCACGATGAACATGATCGTGATGTTTGGCTTCATCTTTGCCCTTGGAATCATTGTAGATGACGCGATTGTTGTCATCGAAAACATCCACCGGATACACCGGTATGAACCCAATATAATTAAAGCGGCAAAGAGTGCAACGGGAGAGGTATTTGTGCCAATCCTCTCCGGAACACTCACAACACTTGCACCTTTCTTTCCGTTGGCATTTTGGCCGGGAGTTGTCGGTAAATTCATGCACTTTCTCCCGGTTACCCTGATTATTACTCTATTTGCATCACTATTTGTGGCCTACATCATCAACCCTGTGTTCGCCGTGTCTTTTATGAAACACGAATATGATGTGAAGGAGTACCGGACAAAATGGAGGAAACTGCTTATCTCAACTATTTTCCTGATTGTTCCGGCATTGATCGCTTACATTGGAGGGATCAACTGGTTGGGGAACCTGTTGGTTATTGCACTCCTCCTCAATGCCCTTTACCGGATCATACTTAAGCCTGCCATCTATAAATTCCAGGAGGTGACACTACCCTGGATCATGAACCTTTATGAGAGAACACTAGTGTTCTTCCTTCGTGGAAGAAACCCATTTTATCTGCTCTTTTTTGTTATCGTCATTTTTGTTTTTACACTTTTCCTGACAGCTGTGGTCAAGCCACCAGTCCTCTTTTTCCCGAATAATGAGCCCAACAGCATCATTGCTTATATCACGATGCCGGAAGGAACTGATCAGCTGATTACAGACTCTGTTACACTAATGGTCGAGAACAGAATCAACAACGTCCTGGGGGAAAAGAACCCCGATGTGGAATCGGTAATAACCAACGTTGGATTTGGAGCCGGGGCCGGCTTTTTTGACCAGAGTGTGGCATCCAACAAAGGGAAAGTAACAGTGAACTTCGTTGAACGGAAAGAACGTTCAGGAGCCTCAACCACGAAATACCTGGATGACCTGCGGGATGACGTGAAAAACATTCCCGGAGCCCAGATCTCTGTTGAGAAAAACCGTATGGGGCCGCCCACCGGGAAACCTATCAACATTGAAATATCGGGAGAGAGCCTGGATGAGTTGATCGCAACCGCCGATGCTTTCCAGAGCTACCTCGACTCATTGGAAATCCCCGGGATCGAGCAACTCAAATCCGACTTTGAGAATGACAAACCTGAGGTTATCGTTGATATTGACCGCGAGCGAGCCAACCGTCAGGGTATCTCATTGGGACAGATTGGCAATGAATTGAGAACAGCCATTTATGGATGGGAAGTCTCTAAGTATAAAGAGGACGAAGATGAATACCCCATCCAGGTCCGTTATGCCGCCGATCAGAGGAATAATATCAACAAGATCATCAATGCCAAGATCACATACCGTGATATGAACTCCGGAAAACTAAGGCAGATACCGATCTCCGCTGTGGCCACTCTTGACTATGAAAACACCTATGGTGGAATCAAGCGAAAAAATCTGAAAAGAGTTATTACACTGAGCTCAGAAGTTCTCTCAGGGTATACGGCCAACGAAGTGGTTTCAGCAATTACTACCTCTATCCCCGGCTTCAACATGCCCAAAGGAATTAAGGTCTCACTTACCGGGGAGCAGGAGGATCAGGCTGAAACCATGGATTTCCTGATTAAAGCAATGTTTATCGCTTTGGGTATCATCTTTTTCGTGCTGATCACTCAGTTCAAATCATTGAGCAAATCACTGATCATCCTTTCAGAAGTTTTCTTTAGCATCATCGGGGTACTATTGGGGATTATTATTTTCGATATGCCTATTTCAATCATCATGACCGGCCTTGGCATCGTAGCTTTGGGCGGCATTGTTGTCAGAAACGGGATTCTGATTGTAGAGTTCTGTGATGTTCAGAAAGAGCGTGGCCTGAAAACAAAGAATGCGATCATTCAGGCAGGGAAGGTTAGGATTACACCAGTAGTCCTGACAGCAACTGCAACAATGCTCGGATTGATTCCATTAGCAGTGGGTATGAACATCAATTTCATCACTCTCTTTACCGAATTCAATCCGCATATCTACTTTGGGGGAGATAATGTCATGTTCTGGGGTCCACTCTCCTGGACAATCATCTTCGGACTGAGTGTTGCCACCTTCCTGACACTCGTACTGTTACCGGCACTTTACCTGATTGACTATAAGATGAAACTCAGGATCCGGAGAAGAAAGCATCACCGGAGACTGGCCAAATAGTGAAATAGTGAAATAGTGAAATCAGGTATCCGGAATCTGTTACACTTTCTCCAGTAACTTCGAGAGTGCTATATTTGATTTGAGAAGATCAAACATCGCCTGGGTGTATTCCGATTCCGTGATCAGGAACTGGTTGTATTTCTGGTTAAGGTCTGTACTTGAAGCAAGCCCCTGGCGGTATTTTATAATGGTTTGCTCATAAATCTTAGAAGCCGTTTGTAAGCTCTTCTTCTTATTCAGAAAAACAAGATAGGATGTGTTAAAATCATTGCGAACCGTCTCAACCTGCAGGTTCAGGGATGTCCGTGTCTGTTTATCCAATACTTTCATCTTATCCAAATTGATCGAAGCCTGATCTATAGCGAATTTCCGGCTTCCGCTACTCCAGATTGGGATGTTTAGCTGGAGGCCCCAGGCAGAGCTGGAAAACCAACGTTGTTTTGAATCAAAGAAGTTCCAACTTTCACGCTGGGCATTGGTTGAGATATCAATGAAGCCAACAAGTGAAGGCTGATATGCGGTTTTAGCCAGTTTAAGTTGCATCAGGACAAGGAATTCCTGCTTTTTCAACAACCTGTAGTTTATATTGGAGCCGTAATCAAAGTTGGTGGTCATCAGGTAATCCCTGTTTATCCGCTGAAGAAAGAAATCAAGGTCGTCTGCAAGAATGATCTCCTGGGTCTCCTCAATGCCCATAAGGAACTTCAGGTAATTGTAGGCGATCAATTTCTGACTCCTGGTCGTGATCAGGCTGGCCTCCAGGGTGGCAGCATTTAGCTCCATCTGCTCAACATCCAGCTGTTCAATCAGACCGTTCTTGTAAAACTCCTCTGTCTCACTTACCATCAGAGAAACGGTTTTATATGTAGAATCGAGTATCTCAAGGCTCTCATCCACAATCAGGTATGCGATGTAAGCCCCGGAAACGAGATCCCGGATATCAATCTGTGCTTTGAGATTCTTCTCTTTCTCGGTTTCCAGGTATGCTTTTGCAGTCTGAAGTCCTACAAGGTATTCGCCACTGTAAATAAGTTGGGTAAGCTGGGCGGTGAAAGTGGCATTGTAGCGGGTGCCAAACTGAATCTCAAAGGGTGGAGCCGATCCGGTCGTATCAAAGAAATTCGGGATGATGGAAGTAGGTCGGAGGATATTGTCCATATATGATGCTGAGGCATTAACCTGGGGCAGTCCGATGGAGGTGTTTTCCCTGACAATTTTCTTAGCAATCTCCACATCGTAACGTGCATTCTGGAGGTCGTAGTTATGTTCACTGGCATAGTCCTGAGCCTGCTTCAGGGTGAAAGACATTGGCGCCTGAGCATGCGTGTATGGTGTCCAGAAAATGATCAGGCAAAAACAGCCTATCATCCATAGCCGTTGCATTTTCATTTATTCTGTTTTTTAAAATTCACTTTTCCTTTCTGTTGCTCATAGTAATGGATTCCTTTCTCGGTTGCAATTCCCCTGATAAAATTATCAAACATGGTATCGAAGAGTGTTTGAAAGGAAAATTTTTCAGGGAAATACTCCGGATTATGTATATCGATCAGCCGGCGGATATACAGGCGGGCAATCAACTCCGTACTCAGATCATCCCGGTACATTCCATCACGGATCCCTTTTTTTATATTCAGCTGAATCTGTGCGAAGATAAATTCCACCCGGTTCTCGATATGTTGGTTGTAGATTTCCGGGTAATATTTCTTCATATCGAACGTCATCGATGGGCTCACATCCCAGAACCGGTCACTGATCTCTGTACTTACCGTAAGCAAGACATCAATGGAATTAACTCCGTCAAAATTGTACTTCTCGAAGATGATCTCAAAATTACGTCGTTCAAGTTCCAAAAGCCTGGAGACCAATTCCCGCTTACTTCTCACAAACTGATAAAGCTTCTTTTTGGAGACTCCAATATCCCTGGAAATATCATCCATTGAAACACTTCGAACCCCGTATTTAAAAAAAAGTTCCCGTACCCTTTCCAATATGTCAATCAGGCTTGCATCCATGGCGCACATACAATAAAATTACTGTACTTTACAATTGATGCAAAAGTAAAAAGAAAAGTGCAGAAGAAACAAAAAATGTGTAAAAAGTTTCTGTGGGCGAAATTACTCCAGTATCATTTTCCGCTTAAGAGTCTGTTCACCACAGGTCAGGGAGAAATAGTAAAAACCTGGGGATAACTGGTAGGAGGAGGCATCAAACCGTTCAATATACTTTCCGGGAACATGGAATTTATCTTCTACAATGGAAGCCACCTCTTTCCCGTAAATATTGTAGATCTTCAGGGTAACAATTGAAGGTAGATAAATCTTATATGGGAAATGGGTGTATTCTCTAACAGGATTGGGATAGTTTTGCTCCAGAGAAAGCAGGGCCGGGACTTGTTTTCCAGGGAGGATACCAACACTTGTGGAATCGATTATGGCAGTCCAAACACTTAAATCTCCACCATCAAGCCGGGTCCATATTGGGCGGATGATGCCATTATGGGCCGAGATGTTGCTGTAGTCGCCGAAAAACACCGTAGAGGTTGGATTGAACGGAGATTCACTGATCAATATATTATCAAAAGTATCTCCTCCATCTTTGGAAACAGCAAGGTAGACATCAGTCAGGTTGTTTGAGTAGTTTCGCCTATCGTAGAAGACGATATAAATGTATCCGGTTGTCTGGTCGATATCCATCCAGGTGAAGAACTGCTGCTTCCCGGCTGGATCATCATTCACACGTATGATATTACTCCAGGTTTCGCCACTATCGTCAGATTTTACGAGCCACACGTCTGTATCGTCCAACCCGTTCCGTTGATCTGACCAGTTGATGTATATTCTTCCGTGGTTTGGGCCTCCACTGAGATCACAGCAGGTTACAGGAAATCCATTAGCCCGGGAGATGCCAGGGATTGAGAAATCCCATCCTCCGGGAATATCTGTGACAAAAATATTCTCTACCGGCCAGGTAACACCCTGATCAAGGGATTTTGTAAAGACCAGTCCGAGCGGACCTGCCCATGAGGTATAGATCTCCCCGTTTGGTCCCACTGCAGGGACGGCGCCCTCTACGGTTTCATCCTCATCGAGGCAGTTCCCTGCAACTTTATTGATTCTTACACCAGGGCTCCAGCTCTGGCCTCCATCCAATGAACGTGAAAACCGTATTATAGTGCTGTCCAGGGGATTGCTACTCCCGTAGTCATCAAATTGAGTCCATGTAACATAGATGTTGTTGTTCGTATAATCTACTGTGGCCCACTCTTTATCCTGGGCTTTGGTTCCATCAAGCCCCATGTAGCTTCCGTCGTTCCATGTTTGTCCACCATCGGTACTCTTCTGAGCTACGATGCGGTCGATCCAGTTACCGCTGGCCGGATTAGAGAGATGAAAAAAATAGAAGTGGCCATTTGTATCCGCAATGATGCAGGGATCTCCCCAAACACCGTAAGAGGAGGTCAGGGTACCAAGGTTCCATGTACTTCCTCCGTCATCAGAATAATAGAAGGATGCCGTATTTGCTCCAGCTACTATCTCGTCTGTATTTTTAGGATTGATCATGATCGATGGCTCTTCAGGAAAATCCTCGTTGCTGATCATGACATTCTGGTATTGGCTCATCAATAAACCCGGAGCCAGAAAAAATATGACTAAAAAAAAGTAGTGTGGTCTCATGTTGTGGAGGAATTTATATATATTAATGCAAAGCTAGTATTAAATCCTCAAATTAGTCAGTTCATCCTGACTTACATTCCATTTAATCATAAGCTTTCCCCTATCCAGCCCTGTAACCTCACACTCTATCACATCACCTTCTGTAAGATTGAGTTCAATTTGTTTCATCTCTTTTTTACTAATCCGATAGGAGTCGTTTGAAATGGTCAAAATTCCTTCAAACCTGTCACGAATAAGGTATTGATTCTGAACGCGATTAAACCGACCTCCCTTTTTTCTTACTGATACCTGTACTCTTTGTCCGATAAGACTATGTTTTTCTTCAAATTCTTTGTCCAAAACCGAATTTCTGTCTTCATCCACCAGAATATTCGGATCCCCGATATGATAATTTCTGGCTAACTTGGCGTCTATCTCCCAATCCAGCACCCATTTTAGATGAATACTCCTGTTTCGTGAATCTACACTTACAATTTCGCACCGGATTATCTCTTCATCTTCCAGATTTCGTATTGCTTGAGAAACTTTGCCGCTTCTTCCAGGATAAATGCTTTTTAAAACCGGCAGTGTGGCATCATACCTTCCTTCCACTTGAAAGCCTGGTGGTTTCCCCTTTATCTTGGTTACTTTAACCCAGACCATTTCACCAACCCTTTTTTCCAACTCCCCGGTGAACCATTCTTCCGGCACAGATTTGTCTCCGAAAACCAGCTGTTCCTTATCATTGGACCCCAGAAACAGAACCTCCCTGCTATTTCCTGCTTCAGCTTTTTCAAACAATGATCTCTCCGCTACATCAGATATATGCAACATTCCAACCAGTGAGCCATACTCCCACCCAAAATGAAAGCCAATATCGATGAAAAGTCCGTAGTTGGTTTTATTGAGAATGATCCCAATGTACAGATCATTCTGCTTTAATTGAGGTTTCTTGAACTGAGGGATATTTCCATTGATAAGAATAAAAAGAGGTTCTTTCCTGATTGTGTGAATCTTACAATAAAAAAGCCGGTCAGTTAGGTATGGAAATACTGCTCTCCACGCCTCGTAGGACGGATATTGCCATGGCATATGATCGAACGAACCATAGGCAAACAGCCCTCCGACCTTGACCACAAAACCTTTGTTCTTGATACTGACTATTCGGAAAGCCAGCGCGTTATTTTCCTCTTTTTGACGTTCAAGATTCTCAATCAACGTTAGGAGATAAGACTTGTGGTCTGATATTCCTAACCGTTTTTTCAGCCAAAAAAGCAGATGATTGAATCCTGACAATCTCATTTTATTACAAATTTCTCTTCGGAATCAGAAAATCTTACCTTCGAATATCTTTTCCCCATATAAAGATAGAAAGAAAATAGATGTAATTCGGACAAGAAATATTTTTGTGTATGTTTGGCTCTTGAAATAACGATCTTATGAACCGAACGATCATTCTCCTTGTCCTGGTATTTTCTTCCCTTCTCACGGTTGCACAACAAGAATGGCTGACCGACTTCGAGTTTTCAGGAGGAACACGCACACCCCGGTATGCCGAAACCATTGAATACAGCAAGAAACTGGCGGAGGCCTCTTCCATGGTTCATTTTACCACGTTTGGTGTCAGTCCGCAAGGACGTGATCTTCCTCTGTTAATCGTGGATAAGGAGGGCCTGCAGGATCCCGTGGCAATCAAAGCCTCGGGTCGCATTATTCTCCTGATCGAGGCCTGTATCCATCCAGGCGAGTCGGAAGGGAAAGATGCAGGGATGATGCTGATCAGAGATTTGATCCGGGATCCGGGATCCGGGATCCGGGATCTGTTAAAACAGGTTTCTATCCTTTTCATCCCTATCTTCAACGTTGACGGACATGAGCGGTTTGGTCCCTATAACCGGATCAACCAGAACGGGCCTGAAGAGATGGGGTGGCGGGTTACCTCTACCAACCTCAACCTGAACCGCGATTTTCTGAAAGCCGATACCCCCGAAATGAGAGCCTGGCTGAAGATGTTCAACGGGTGGGATCCCGATTTTTTCGTTGACATACACACCACTGATGGTGCTGATTATCAATACGTACTAACCTTTATGATGGAAACACTCGGCCAGATGGACCAGGGGCTGACAACCTGGTGCGATTCAACGTTCTTGCCTCAATGGACAAGCAAACTGGATTCAGCCGGATACCCTGTCTTTCCTTATGTACAATTTCGGCGCTGGCATGACCCAAAAAGCGGGCTTGTCCGCGATGTCGCTCCAGCGATGTTTTCACAGGGGTACCTGGCTGCGCGGAACCGTCCCGGACTGCTCATCGAGACCCATATGCTGAAACCCTACAAACTCCGGGTGGAGGCCTCTTACCATTGCCTCATCTACGCACTGGAGATACTCAACCACCAGGCTAATGAGTTGAAGTCACTGATCAGGCTGGCAGATGACTACGTCCAATCCTCCGAATTCATGAACACACCTTTTCCCCTTAAGTATGAAATCTCCAGGTCAGATAGTTCATTCATAGACTTCAAAGGAGTGGAGTACGAAGAGATCCGAAGCGACATCACAGGAGGTACCTGGTTCAAATACAGCTCCACTCCCGTAACCTTTCACTTACCAATATTCGCCAAAGCTATTTCCACTGAAGCTGTGAAACTTCCCGCAGCTTACGTCATCCCTGTTGAATGGGCCGGGGTAATTGATCGGTTGAATCTGCATGGAGTCCGAATGCGCCGGTTGGAGAAAGATAGTGTAATCCCCGTCACCTCGTATAAGTTAAAAACTCCGGCATGGCGATCAACCCCTTATGAGGGACGTCATCCGCTATCCAGGATAGAATACACTACATTTGCGGAGAAAAGAGTCTACCCTGCCGGATCTGTCTGGATTGAAGTTGCCCAGCCTGCAGCCAGGGTGATCATCCATCTCCTGGAACCAAAAGGGGATGGATCCCTCCTTTCCTGGGGATTTTTTGATCCCATTTTCGAACAGAAGGAGTATGCCGAGTTCTATGTTATGGAACCCATGGCACAGCAGATGCTTAAAGAAAATTCTGAGCTGAAACGGGAATTTGAAGAGAAGATGGAATCCGACAGCATATTTGCCGGCAGCCAATGGCAGATCCTGAATTGGTTTTATGAGAGAACACCATACGTGGATAAGAAAAGATTTGTTTATCCCGTGGGGAAAGTAGAACAACTGTGACAATAAATAGTATACCAATGAAACTATCCTACATAGCTATCGCCATTATTCTATTGTTCGGTCTGCAAACAGCATTGCCTGTTGTTGCCCAGAACAAGATACGATCTGAAACCAAAAGGGATCAGAAAAAACGAGCGAAAACAGATCCATGGGCCGAATTTGAAGAGGAGGCTGATTCCATCCCACGGTGGGACTTCGGGATCAACCTGGGTGCCTATTTCCCGGATAAATATTCAGCAAATTACTACAATGGATTTCCTGGCAACGCGAATATCTCCGGGAATGTAAATAATGTGAAATATGTCATGTCAAACTATTACTGGTACCAGGAGATTAAAAATTCACTAAGCTCCTCCGATACGGTTTGGGTGGATGGTTACCCGATGGACATGCATTACCAGGTTGCATTTACCGGGGGGCTGTTTGTCCGGTTTAACTTTAACCGGAAGAACGGGATTTTCCTGGAAGCAAATTACACACGACTCAAAGCAACCGATGCACTTACTTTCGTAGTTGATCCTCCAAGCTACCCTACGTTTGATGATTTCTATACAGCGCCCATCCAGGGAGTTGAGGGCAGGGTCCTTCTTAATCTCGGTTACCAGCGCTCATTTCCTTTGAAATCGAAGATCTATTTTTTTCTGCAGGGCGGAGGCACCATGTGTTATACGCAGGTGAGGAAATCCTTCTTTGTGGTGGAAGAGAGAGAGTACAACATGATCGATATCTATGGGGGCCAGGGCTATATACCAAATTCCAACAGCCAGACATTCAATATCAACCAGAATGCCTTTGGATTCGGGACCTATTTCGGAGCTGGCGCCGGTATCCCGCTGACAGATGTTTTTGGTATGGAACCCGGCTTCTCCATACAGTATTATCCTGTGAACCTGGGAAATTATTCCAGATGGAAACCCAATTTTTCGGTCTATCTGAGGATCTTGTTGGGAGCAGGGCATACAAGTGAATAAAAAGAAGCAGAACATATAGAAAATGAAATAATGGGACTTCTGCGAGCGATTATTTGCATCATCTTTCCTCCCCTGGCAGTCATTGATCGTGGCTGCGGCGCTATCCTGCTGGTTCTTCTGCTCACCCTGTGTGGCTGGGTACCAGGTGTGATTGCGGCAATTGTGTTCAACACAGGAAAAAGTTAGTTTTAGATTATTTTTGAACCTTATAAAAAAGCATATGGCAGAAAAGATCGGATTTGACAATGAGAAATACCTTGACGAACAATCGGCAGAAATCCTGAAAAGGGTAGCCCGTTTCCAGGGCAAACTGTATCTTGAATTTGGGGGGAAACTCTTATTTGATTATCATGCATCAAGGGTATTACCCGGATTTGATCCCAATGTCAAAATGCGTCTCCTGCAGAAATTAAAGGATAAGATCAACGTAATTATGTGCATCTATGCCGGTGATATTGAGCGGAAGAAGATGCGGGCCGACTTCGGGATCACATACGATGCCGATTCTCTCAAAACGATAGACGACTTCAAGGAGTGGGGAATTGAGGTGAACGCGGTGGTAATAACACGATATTCCGATCAACCGTCAGCCAAAGCTTTTAAAAACAAGTTAGAGCGGCGAGGAGTAAAAGTTTATACCCATAAGTATACCAAAGGGTATCCCACTGATGTGGACCTCATTGTTAGCGATGAGGGGTATGGTTCCAATGAGTACATACCTACTAACAAACCGATCGTGATCGTTACGGGGCCGGGTCCCGGGAGCGGAAAACTTGGAACCTGCCTGGGACAACTCTACCACGAATACAAAAGAGGGGCAAAAGTGGGCTACGCCAAGTTTGAGACCTTCCCTATCTGGAACCTTCCGCTCAGTAAGAAGGTAAATATTGCCTATGAAGCCGCTACTGTCGATCTGAAGGATGTCAACCTCATTGATTCTCATCACCTGGAAGCCTATAATGAGACTACAGTTAATTACAATCGGGATATTGAAGCTTTCCCGTTGTTAAGAAAAATCATCGAGAAGATTACCGGTGAAGAGTCATTCTACAAATCACCGACAGACATGGGGGTAAACCGCGTGGGGTTTGGCATCACCAACGATGATATAGTCCAGCAAGCGTCTCACCAGGAGATCATTCGACGTTATTTCAGGTGCGCTGTTGAATATGCAATGGGATTTGTGGATAAAGAGATCCTTGAGCGGGCCGAATTAATCATGAAGAAGGTAGATGGCAAACCCGAAGACAGAAATGTTGTCATCCCTGCACGTAGAGTGGCAGAAGAGTCAGAGATGAATGGGAAAGGAAGCGAAGGGATCTTTTGTGGAGCAGCCCTTGAGTTAAAGGATGGAACCATCATCACGGGTAAAAACTCGCCCATGATGCATGCCAGTTCCAGTTTAGTTCTGAATGCCACCAAACACCTGTCTGGCCTTCCCGACAACCTGCACCTGATTCCTGAAAATGTGATCAATGCCATCGCATTTCTCAAAAAGGAGGTCCTGCATGGAAGAGTGATCAGCCTGGATGTGGAGGAAACCATGATTGCTCTGAGTATCAGCGCCATATCTAACCCTGCAGCCCAGATGGCCGTGGAATGCCTGAAAGAGCTAAGAAATTGTGAAGTTCACATAACCCATATTCCTACTCCGGGGGATGAAGCAGGGTTAAGAAAACTGGGAGTCAACCTCACCTCTGATCCCGATTTCTCGTCGCGAAGCCTGTTTATTAATTAGCCAACCAGGTAACCTATTCACTTGCCCAATTGCCCACTTGTTCACTTGTTCACTTGTCCGCTTGTCCGCTTGCTTCCAAATATTACCGGCAATAGTGGCAGAGCCAGCAGGTTCAGGCAGGCAAACAGGATAAATGTCCATTGGTATCCTAC
>ERZ889078.1093-NODE-1093-length-22403-cov-19.220243_pt1 | contig 22403 bp, 18 predicted proteins | sample MGYA00521266_ERZ889078 | MGnify/ENA primary metagenome ERZ889078 (study PRJEB32303, sample SAMEA104408618) | aquatic metagenome | biome: Brackish water; feature: Pelagic; material: water | place: Baltic Sea | collected 2014-06-16T06:34:00 | depth 76,534 m ...
TAATATTAATTTTATTATTACTCATTTTGGTGATGTTTGGAGAGATGAATATTTACCTGGAATTATAGGTGAAGGTGTAGAACCTTATGCTAATGTTCCGGATTATAGAAGTAATTATGCTGGTTTTGCTGCAGGATTTCCTTTTATTTCATCTATAGAAATGACTTTATATGATCAATTTGGAAGAGGAAGTTTTCAAAAAGTAATTAATAATGAATATGATCTACCTTGGTTTACTTACGCTGACGGAAGAGAAGTATGGGACCCAAAAAGATTTACAACAGGTTTTCCAATATCTGTTACTGAAAGAAATAAAGGTTTGAATAATGAGAGTAAAGATTTAGTTAAAGAAGTTATTTTAGCTGATGATGAAATTCTTAACAATAAAAAAATGAGTTTAATGTTTGAAGAAATAATTGAGAAAAATAATGATGGTGATGTTTTATCCAGATCGAAAATTAATTATGGAGTTTTTAATGATGGGCAAATTTATCCAGAATCTATTTCTCATTTTAATGATGATGGTTCTGAATCTAAAATGATTATGTTAGATTACACTGACACAGGCAAGATCGAAGCAGCATTAGATGGAAATGGAAACATTTTTTACAATGTTTATGATGAATATGGTCGTTTTAATCGAAGTTGGAATCCTGAGTTTGGGTCAATTGACAATCCTATTGTAAGAAAAGAGTATTATCCAAATTCTGGTTTGTTATGGAAGACTTTTGATATTTATAATCAATCAACAACTTATATTTATGATGATTTTAGTCGACTTACTAAAATAATTCAACAAGATGATTCTGTTGATAGTCCAACACTTGAATTTATTTATAATAATTATGTTAGTAAAGATGAGCCTGCTTCAACAATAACTATTTCAAAAATAAAAGAAGGAAAAACTACTGAGCAAATATCTTTTTTTGATTCACTTGGAACGGAGATTCAAACACAAACTAAAATGGATAATGGTAATTATTTGGTTAATTTAGTAGTAACTAATGTTTATGGTGAAGTTATAAAAGATGCAAAGCCTTTTATTGCAAACACTGGTGGTTCTTTTAAGACTGTTAATTGGTTTTTAACGAATTATCCTAATATTTTATTCACAGAATTTTTTTATTATGATGAACCATTGAGAAGATTGTGGATAAAAAAGATGCCTGATAATTCGCTTGTTGAATATACTTATGGTAGTAAAGATGGATTACCTACTGTAACTGTTCAAGATGAAAATCATCAATGGACTCGTTATACATATGATATAGTTCATAATAAAGTTTTAATGGTTGAACAAGGAAGACAAACAATATAAAAAAATGAAAAAAATTATTATGAGTGAAAAGTTAATGCAATCAATTTTAATAATTGGTTTAATATTACTTTTAGTTCCTTTTATATTGGCGGTTGAACCTTTAGAGAGCTGTAATAATGCAGGAGGAATTTTTAGTAGTGGTGATGATTGTATAGAACCAGGTCAAACGTTTTCAACTCAGTTTATTGTTTCTCAATCTCAAGATATTGATGTTCAAAAAGGTTCTGAAGTTACTTATACTTTTAATGGTGGATTAAATATTTTACAAGGAGTTACAATTAATTTTATAGATTCGGAGATTGGTCAGGCTGGTGGATCAGATGCTTCAAAACAAACAGCAGGAAAATCTAGTTTAGGTAATAATGGTGGAAAGGGCGGTTCAAAAAATAGTCAAGGTTCTGTTGGTGGTGGTGGAGGTGCTGGAGGCACGAATCAACCATCTGCTGGTGGAAATGGTGCTGATGGAGGCCGATCTTGTGGAACCGTTATTGAAGGTTATACAGGAGGTTGTTGTAATTCAAAAGATATTGCTGACGGTGGAAAAGGCGGATCTGCAGGAGCTATAATAAGATTTTTAGGAGAAGATGCAACTTTAGAAAATAATGGTGTTATAACTGTTAATGGACGTAATGGAGAAAATGGTAAAACAGGAGACAGTGATTGTGCTTATTGGACTTTAAGTATGGGAGGTTCTGGTGCTGGCGGTGGCGGTGGCGGTGGAACAATTTATGTTGATATGTTTAATCTTATAGGTTCTGGTAAATTTGAAGCTATTGGCGGAAATGGTGGAAATGGCGGAACTGCAGGAGAAGACTTCTTTAATGTAGGATTTGGATTAATTCAAGATGTTCGTGATGATTCGGGTTCAGGTGGTGCTGGTGGAGGAGGAAACGGTGGAACAATAGTTATCTCTTCATTTAGTTTATCAAGTACTTTTAAAAATCTGTATGATTCTTTAAAGTATGATGTTTCTGGCGGAATAGGAGGAAGTAAAGGTTCTGCGGATAGTTCAAAACGAAAAGGTAAATCTGGTATATCTGGTACTTCTGGAGTTAGAAGACGATTACTTGATGTTACTCCAATGCCAAGATTAGGTTCTTGTACTGAGCAATGTAATCATAATATTGGTTGTTCTTGTCCAGAAGGTTGTATTTTAAAAGAAGATGTTATTGTTGATAAATATGAGACTTGTGAAGTAGTTCCTGAATGTAATAATTGTGAAACTATTTTAGTAAATGAGGATAGTCCTTGTTTTTGTCCTGTTGAATGTTTATTAGCTGAAGGAACAATTATTGACCCTGGAGAAGGTTGTATGGGTTCAGGTTATGATATTAATGTTTCATACAATTTTTCGCCTGATGGAAAATTACTTGAAATTCAAGACCCAATGGGTCGATCAATTAAAAATTATTATGATTTATTAGGATATAGAATAGGTACTGAAACTCCTGATTCAGGTTATACAAAAATTGGTTATGATGCAGTTGGAAACCTTATCAAAATTGAAGATGAAAGAGGAGTTGTTCGATTAAATGAATATGATTCTGTTGGGAGAATTATGAGTGTCTATTTAGGTGACTTGTATGAATAAAGGAAATATTTTTTCAAAGAATATTTTAGTTTTATTATTTATATTTATATCACTATTTTTATTTCAAGGTTTTAATGAATCTTTTGTATCGGCTGTAGATTGTACTTGTCAAGTTGACCCTCAAGCTCTTTGTGCTTATGGCGAGATTTGTGCAGGAGCTTCTTCAGGTGTTTCATGTACTGGAACAGATTTAACGGATGCTGATGGACTTCATGTTAATGGTAATGGTCTTTGTTTTGAAGATACTGGAATTACTTGTGACCCTTCATCACCTTGTTGTAATGCTGCAGGTACTGCTTATAGCTCTGTAGGAACTTATTGTTATGGAGATTATTTAGATGCTCGACTTGATAATTATAGAACTTATTGTCGTAATGATGATACAAATGAAAGAGAATATGTTGAAAGTCGTTGTGGTTGGATTTTAATGCGAGATGAAGAATTTGGAGTTTGTACTGGTACTTCTGAGACTTGTGATGATTCTATTTGGGATCGGGAAGAAAATATTGATTATACTTCTGGTCCATGTATTCCTGGAACTAGTAATATTGAATTTTGTGATGGTTGTGAGGGGGTTGGAGATGATGATTTTGGATTTTATGGATTTTACGATTTTTATAATCAAGGATTAGTTACTGAAATGGAATGTGTTGAAGTAGATTCTTCAGCATATTGTCTTGTTGGTAATTCTTATACTGATTATTGTCGAAGTGATGAAGAAGTAATAGAAGAATATTGTACTATGGGCTGGGTAGATGTTGAAGGAGGAGAAATTTGGACTCTGGATAATTATCAAGAACCATTTAATTGTGAATATGGTTGTACAAACGGGGAGTGTAGAAATTGTATTGATGAAGATAAAGATGGTTTTGTAGCTGTAGGTTCTGATGCTGGTTGTCCAGAACCTGATGGAATAGAATTACGTGATTGTGTTGATACTGATGAAACAATCAATCCTTATACAACAGAAGTATGTAATAATTTTGATGATGATTGCGATGGATTAGTTGATGATAGTGTTGCGAATTGTTATTGTGATCAAGGAAGTGAAGCTCCATTAACAGGTTTACCAGTAGAAAATTGCTATGATGGAATTGATAATGATTGTGATACTTTAATTGACAGAGAAGATTCTGAAGATTGTTTTTGTGGGAAAACTTTTGCATGTGATGAAGTTGGTGAAATATGTCATGATGGTGCTTGTGTTCAAGGAAATGTTTACAACAATTATTTTTATGATGATGAATGTGGGAATCCAGATGAAGAAGGGGTTCATGCAGACAATATTCATAGTTGGGGTAAGATTTGCAGAGTTGATGATCAATCAGGAAGCAGTTTATTTGAATATGACCTTGCAGGTAGAATAACAAAAGAATATAAACAATTTAATTATAATAATTTATTAGTAAATCCTGGTTTTGAATATGTTTCTGAATACAATAATTTAGCAGTTGCATGGTTTAAAAAAGAATATCCTGCTGCAACTGTGAGTTTAAGTTATGAAGATTCTATCGGTCAAACTATGAGAATTCAACAAGCAGGTGGTGGGGATAGAAATTGGGTTGCTCTTAAACAAAAAATTAATAATCTTAATTTAAAACCTGGTGATGAATTATTTTTAAGTTTTAAATATAAAGGAACAATTGCTGAAACTAATGCTTCACAATATGCTTGTTTTGCAATAGGATGGTGTTCTCAATATAATTCTGGAACTGGAGAATATAATAATCCTGGTCAAACAGAACAATGGGGAAATTTTAAACTTACTTTTGAAAGTATTACTCCAAATACTTATGATGTTTGGACTCAATATTCAGATAGTGCAATTGTTACAGAAGAAATGCTTACAAGTTGTGTTGCTTCAAATAGAAAAACTTCTAATTGTTTAGAATGGTTATCTATAGGTTCAATGGCTGATACTGCTGGCGGAACTGATTTTCAAATTGATGATGTATACTTAGGAAAAGTACCAGGAGAATTCACAGAAAACACAGTTGTTACAACTTATGAATATGATAATATGAATAATATTTTAAGAGTGATTGACCCTGGTGGACGATCATTAACTTATGATTATAGTATTTTAAATCAACCAACATCTGTTTATGTTAATGATTTGTTATTTAATCCAAGTTTTGAATCAGGTTTAAATTATTGGGAGAAACAATATGAAGGGTCTGGAGATTCATTCACAACAACAACTAGTCTTTCAAAAGATGGAAACTCTGCTGCTTTAATATCAGTTGAAAGTATGGATGCTGCTTATTCAGGTATTAAGTCTAATGTTTTTCCTTTAAAACCAAATTCAGTTTATACTTATAGTTTATGGTTCTATATTCCTGGAGATATTCCAGTTGTTGGTTCTTGGAGTCTTACTAATCATGTTCGTGGTTGTGGAACTAATTTTTGTATTGCTGATGGGTCTACTGGTATTACAATTACTGATTCTGATCCTAAAGATGAATGGTTTAGAAGAAGCTATTCTTTTATAACAAATTCAAAAGCAGATAGTGGACAAGTATTCTTTGTAACTGGAACAGTGAATTCAATGGGTGTAATTTATGTTGACGCTGCTAAATTAGAAAATTATTATGAAGCAACAGATTTTCACTCTATAAATGTAGATTATAATCCGACTAACACTTTTAATTCAATAACTTATGACCATTCTGTCACAACAGATTTTACATATTATGATAGAGGATGGGTTGAATCAATAATAACAACTAGTCCTCAAGGGCAAGTATTCAATGAAGATTATGAATATGATGCTGAAGGAAATTTAAAAAAAATATTTGATAGAACTATTGGAGGAAGATATGTAGATTTTGTTTATGATGTTGTTGATAGATTAATCACTGCAAATCCTTTTGGAGCAAATCCATATTATTCTCAAGCTTTTGATTATGCATATGATAAAGCAGGAAATATTCTTGAAAAAAATTCTGATAATTATCAATATCATCCTGTTTCAAATAAATTAAGAAATGATGGTGTGACTTATTATAATTATGATGGCTCTGGAAATGTTATAACAAAAAGCACAAAAAATTTATTAGCAAATCCTGATTTTGAAAATATAAAAATTAATAAAACACCCATTGGTTGGGAAAAAAGAATTGTTAATCATAATTTAATTGATGATTATGGTTTTGAAACAGGTACAGGTGATTGGATTAAATATGCTCCTGAAAATTTTGAAGATATGGATTATAGTTTGGCATCAGAGCATCATTCAGGGGAACGATCTTTATTTTTGGATGTTCAAATTTCAGCAAGCAGTGATACAGGTGTAACTTTAGATGATGATTCATTAATATTAGTTGAAGGTTCAACAGAGTATATTTTTTCGGCTTGGATGAAGACAAATACTATTTCTGGCGCAGATTCAAGCGCGACAATGACTGTGAATTGTTATAACAGTAATGGTGCAATAGTTAACACTTTCACAGATCTTTTATCACAAAATTCAGATTGGACTTTAAAAGAGTTAGATATATCAACTGATTCAGATGCAGTTTATTGTAAACCAGAAGTGTATTTTAATAATGAAGTTGGTTCTTTATTTATTGATGATGTACAATTTGTAAAAGGAACAACAATATTAGGTTCTTACAATGAAGCTGATTTAGAAACTATTAAGTTCGATGTTGTATCAACAAATTCAGTTAATGGAGATTCATCATTGAAAATTAATTCTTCAAATTCAATTAGTAATATAGTTGATGTTGGACTAGAACAAATAGTTACAGTAGACCCTTCAACAACATATACTTTAAGTGGATATACTGATTTAAACAATGTAGATAATCAAGCTGCAAAAATTATTATTTATGAATTAAAAGACGGGAAAAGGATTTTACCTGCCAAAACATTTGAAATAATAGAAGATAATTTTAACAGATTTGAATTTACATTCCCAACTCCTACTTCAAGTTTAACTAATGAGATTGAATTAATATTAGTTTTAAAACCAAGAACTAATAATGTTGATTCAGAAATATTTTTTGACTCGCTTCAATTAGAAGAAGGAAGTTCAGCAACAACTTTTGATGCAGGTACATCATTTTATTTTAATCCATTAAATTATCTTTCTGGAATTGATTTAGATGCTGATGGATATGAAGATGTAAATTATGTTTATGATTATGCAGGTCGATTAGTTGAACGAATAACAAGTTCAGATCACACAATTTATTTTTATGATCAAAATGGAGAATTATTATTTGAAACATTTTCTAGTTTTTTAGATTTGGGTGAAGACATACCTTGTGCAACGGCAGATTTTGATAATGCTAAAAACTTAGTTTTTAAAGCAAATGGTCAAATTGTAGCCATGTTAGATATTAATGGTATTATGAAATTAAAAGGAGATATTAAAGATTTAAATGTTGACCAACCAACAGGAAAATCGTTTAAAATAACTAATTCTGCAGGTAATACTGTTGCAGCTATTGATGAAGATGGACATTTATATTTGTTAGGTACTTTAAATGAAGGGGTTGATAGTATTCAACCTTCTATTGAAAGTAAAGAATTGATTATAACTCATTCAGATGGGGATGTGGCTATGTTTACAGAATCTGGTGATCTTAATATTAAAGGTTGTGTTGGTATAAGAAGATCATTCTCTTAAAATAGGATTTCAACAAAAACTTTATATACTCTTAACTAAATAATTCTACTCTAGAGGTGTTAAAATCTAATGAATCCTGCTATAGTAGCCATGATTGCAGTTGTGCTTTCAATTTTAACAATCTTATTAGTATTTCGTTTTGGAAAAGTATTCTTTAAATTTTTGATTGCTATATTACTAATTTTCATAACTGTTTCAGTTATTATAGGTTCAGTTGCTTTTAACGACGCTATAGATTTTCAGAAAGAATTTAAAACTTCACAAAACTTGTTTTTATTAACATCTGAAGACTCGGTTTTAGCAGGTGTCAATCTTAAAGTCTTACAAAAAACAACTGGTGGAGTTGATGCTTTTAGACAAACAATTGAAGACCAAGCTGGAACTGACTTAACTGATTATTTAGATAAAGTTGGTTCAGATATTGTTAGTGAAGAAGCAGGTATTTCAATGTCTTTCTTAAATAAAGATGCTGTTTCTAAAATTCAAAATTTGTATGAACAAGAAGATTATGAATTAATGTTGGAAAATAGATTCAAATTATTACTTACAAACATTGATGTGATTGATAATGTTGAAGTTAGTTATTTTAACTTTGGAAATTATACTATTTCAAAAGAATTAATGAAAGACTTATTGTTATCAAATGATACAATTTCTTTATTACTAGAAGAATTGTCAGAAGGAGATTTGACTTTAAAATCGGAAATTGAAACTGCTTTCTTAAGTGAATTTAGTTCAGATGAAAAACTTAGAAGTTATTTATTTGCGCTTGTTTTAGAGAAATTCTTTACAGGATCAGTAAATGATGTTCCTGTTCTGATGTCTTGGTTCAAAAGTGAAGTTATAGAAGTATACCCTGAAACAATCATGTTCAAAATGTTAGATGTGTTGCCTGAACCAGTTGTTGCTGTTCTTGCACAACAAGTAGAGGAGGAAGAAACATGAGTTTTGTTGATAAATTAAAATTTTGGAAAAAAGATGATGATTTTACATTTGATGATCCTTTGCCTCAAGATATGAGCACTATGCCACAAGATAATCTTGGTTTAGACTCGTCTCCTAATGATGATTTACTTTCTTCACCGCCAGGAGAATTTAACCCTGGAGCAACTGTTACTGATGATTTGGGAACTGCTGACTTAGAAAAAATGGGTTTTGAGAAAGTAACTGATTCACCATCTTCAAGGTCTTCAAATCCTATGTCTACTACGTCTCAACAACAATCACAAATAGCTCCTCAGAATCGAGATATGGAGCTAATATCTTCAAAATTAGACACTATTAAAGCAGAACTTGATGCAATGAGTCAAAGACTTCAAAAAATTGAGAAATTAGCGGAAGATGATTCTGATAAAAAGAAAAGAGTTTCTTGGTAAGGATGAAAAAATATTTTTATTCAATAATCTTTGTTGTTCTATTAGCAATTGATCAAATATTTAAAGCAATAATTGTCAATACTAATCCAAACATAGATTTGAAATTATTAGCCATTCGATTTGTACAAAACACTGGTGCAACATTCGGGATATTGCAAAATTTTAACTCATTATTCATTTGGATTTCATTAATTGCAATTGGTCTTTTAATGATGAATTATGATCATTTTCCAAAGAAATCAAACTTCTTTTTAATGATAATAATAGTTGGTATTATTGGAAATCTTATTGATAGAATATTTCGATCATACGTAGTTGACTTTATAGATTTTAAAATATGGCCTGTATTTAACTTTGCAGACATGTTTATTACTGTAGGTGTAATAGGAGTGATTTATTATCTTTGGAGTGAGAAATAACAATAACTAGAATTCTTCAAATTCATCTAATTGATCCATATGACCTTTACTTTTTAACCAATTAACTTGATTAGGTTTATATTTGAATATAATATCTCCTTTTTCGTCTCCACCATATTCCCAAGGTTCAACTAGAACAACATTACCTTCTCGAACCCAAAGTCTTCGCTTAAGACGACCAGGAATTCTACAAACACGTGTTTTACCATCTAAACAACGAACACTACATCTACTACCACCTAATCTTTGTTCAAGAATACCAAGCGTTTGTTCGCCTCTAGGTAATTTAACTCTTCGAATTTCTTCTTGAATTTCTTCTGCAGTTTGTGGAGTGTTTGGTTTATACATAATTTAAAAGTAAAAAGATGGACACTTTATATAACTTACGGCGATTTAACATAAAATAAAAACAATTTTGTGAACTTTAGCGAGTTTCTCATTAAATCACCGTAAATTTTTTAAATATTAAGTTCATAATGTTATTCTTTCAAATCTTATTTCATACTCATGAGCATCATACGAGCAGTTAAGAAAGAGGAGAAACGCCTCACAAAGAAAAAAAAGTGTATTGCCTGTAATGAAGAAGCAGAGTTTTGTATGAGAGGTCTGCCTGAAAATATTTATTGCAGAGATTGTGCACAAGAGTACTTCAAATTCTTAAACTATTTAGAAAAGCTTTAGTTTTATGGTTAAATGAACGGAATATCTTTATCAGATTTAATACCATAAACCATTACATAATTCCATAAACTGCCTTTTTTTTTCTTAACATTCACTGAAAATCCACATTCACGAAATAATTTTTCAATTCTATCATTAGAAGATAACCAACTAATATTAGGCAGTATCCAGAAAAAATCTATATATTCAACCATCATAATTCTTCCATTTTCAGGCAAAATATCGCGCATATCTTGTAATATTTTTTTGACATCTTGCATATAACCCATCATACCTATAGAAAAAATCATATCAACAGTTTTTATAGATGGATGAATTCTACTAACATGATGTTCATCGTGAATTAATTCAACATGAGAATGACCTTTTTTGTCTAAACGTTTTTTCAAAAGACCAAGATTTTTTTCACTAATATCTGTTGCATATATTTTTCCTTCCGGACCAACAGCTTCTGCTAAATGCAAAGTAAAAGTTCCAACACCTGCACCATATTCTAATATTTTTTTTCGTTCAAAATCTTGGAAATGAGCAAGAATATCTCGTCTAACACTTTTTGGTAATAGAACATTTTCCAACCATAAATGTAAGAACGCGAAGTAATTAGTCATCTTAATAATTGCGTCAGGATCATAATAAAATAATAAAAGAAAATATATTGGAACACCAAATAATATGAATGATAAACCAATTTTAAAAATTTGCAATGCTGCATGAGAATTTAAAACCCAAGCAACAATTAAACCAAATAAAAAAAGAATTACTAATATTGGTCCGATTTTACCAAATGGCGCTTTAAAACCACGCTCAAGTTCAGGTTTTGTATATCTGAGAATAACCATGCTAAAAAGAGTTGCTGCATAAATTATCAACGCTAAAGGAAGCAATAGTTCTAACAAAGTTTCATAAGAACCAGAACCAAGAATAACTAAGATACTAGTAAGAATTGTTTGGAAAAGAATCGCGTTATGAGGAGTTTGATTGATAGGATGAATCTCTGCACATTGAGAAATAAAAAGCTTATCTCTAGCTAAAGCCAGAATTAATCTAGGTGCTGAAACAATCCAACCAGCAACACTGCCGATAATTGATAAATAAACAAGAATGGTGAACGCTTGAACGCCTACAGGTCCATAATGAACTCCTGCTAAATCAGCTAAAGGGACTTGTGATAAACCAAATGTTTGCCAAGGAATAACGCCAAGAGAAGTTACAACGAATAAAATACACATAATTGCGATGATGACTGTTCCATAGATTAAAGCTTTAGGGATGTTTTTTCGAGGATCTTTGGTCTCTTCTGATAAGAATGTGGCTGTTTCCCAACCAAAAAAAGTTTCTGCAATGAAGAATATTGCGATGAAAACTTTTGAAAAAGAATGTGTGAAAAAAGGAACCATGTTATTAAAATCCATAACTCTTAATCCAGGAATGATAAGGCCTAACAAAGAACCAATCGTAATAATTGCAAAAGCAGTTAACATGACTGCACTGGTTTCCATTCCTTTGTAAGTTAAAAAATTAAATAATAAAATGAACATTAAACTAATTCCTATTTTAAAAACATTGGGTAATGCAGGGTTTAAATAACGAATTGCACCGACGACAAGCATGGCGATAGTAATATTTCCAACGATTAATGTTGCCCAACCAACTAAGAAAGAAGGAAAGCTTCCATAAGCTTGTTTACAAAACTCATAAGTGCCTCCTGACTTAGGAAACATGCTCGCTAACTCTGCAAAACACATAGCAATATAAATTGAAATTAAAGATAAACCAATCCAAGAAATAATACTCATAGGACCTGCTTCTTTAGCACCTAATGCAGGTAAAAAGAAAATTCCAGTACCCATTATCGAATTAATTGTAATTAATAATAAGATTGGAAAACTTAGTGTCTTCTCTAACTCGGCCATTCTTCATATTATTAGAGAAATACTATATAAATTCTTAGGTTTATTCAAGAGTAGTAATGCTTGAACAATATCTTTTTAAAACCGAATCTTTTTCTCAAGTTTTATGAAAGTAATGTTTGTTGAAGTTGAATATGATGAAAAGGTTAAATTACCTAAGACTTTATTAGAAAAACTTCCAGAAAAAGTAATGCTTTTTACAACAGCGCAATTCTTAAAACAATTGGATTCTATGAAAAATCAAATTGAAAAAACAGGGAAGCACGTGTTATTGACAATGCCTCGTCATACTCGACACAAAGGTCAAATTTTAGGTTGCAACGTTCAAGAATTCATTGAAGATTTTGATGCGTTTTTGTACATAGGAGATGGAATGTTTCATCCACAAGCATTAATTTTAAAAAATAATAAACCAGTCTTTGCATACGACCCGATGACAAAAGAAGAAAAAGAATTATCAGGAAAAGATGTAACTGCTTTGAAAAAAAGAGTTCAAGGAGCTCGAGCAAAGTTCTTTATGAGTACAGAAATTGGAGTTATATTAACAACAAAACCAGGTCAATCAAAACTACAACAAGCACTTAAACTTAAAGAAAGATATAAAAAAAAGAATTTTTATTATTTACTCTCAAGCAATATTGATCCTCAAAGCTTAGAAAACTTTCCATTCATTGAAATGTATATTAACACGGCATGCGAACGAATAGCATTTGATGACAATGATAAATTTCTAAAACCAGTTCTAAACATGGAAGATATAGAATAAAAATTTGTAGAAATATTTCTTAATAAAATAATAATTAATAAAAAATAGTAACTAAGAACTTTATCTACTTGCATCAGCTTGTCTTTCGACTTCAAGCTTCTTTGCAATTCCAGCCGAACTTTGACTAAAATTATAAGCATTCATAATTTCATCTGCAATGCAGTTTTCTGCAGGTTTTTTAGAACTAAAAGCTTTTTGATAAGCTCCTTGTGCTATGAATTTTAAGACGATATCTACTCTTCTTTGAGGAGCAGATTCAACAGGTTTTGGATACCTTGCTCCACCATATTCAATTGTGATAATTTCTTCTCTTGGAGCAGCATTTTCAATTGCTTTAACCAAGACTTCAACTGGATTTTTATTAAGCTTTTTTTCAATAATTTCTAAAGCTTTGTAAACTAAATTGTAAACAGTAACTGCTTTTCCTGTGCAGAAACCTGATGTGATTTTGTGTTTTCTACTTCTGTGACCAGGAACCATTAATTTGTTGATTAATCGCTCAACAATGAAAATTTTTGATTTGTGAAATCTATTACCTGCATATCTTGCGCCTGTTTTAGGAACAATTACTGCGTCTAAATTAATATATTTCTTTAATCCAGGGTCTTCTACTTTGATGTTTGAACAGTCCCATTTGTTAAATGCTAGTATTTCACTCATAAAGCCTCAGAAAATATGGGGTATTTATAAAACTTTTCATCTGTTAATCAATGATTTAATTCATTATAATAGTTGTCATCTGTTAACTTGACAAAGATGAATTATTTTTTTGTCTTTGACTATGTTAGGATACATAAAAATTTATAAAAGGTTGCTTCTTTCTCGGAGCTAATGACTGAGAAGAAAGAATCAAAGGCAAAACAACCTGAAATGAACATTGGTTTAGTTGGTCATGTAGATCATGGAAAGACTACATTAACTGAAAGACTTTCTGGAAAATGGACTGATACTCATTCTGAAGAACTCAAAAGAGGAATCACTATTAGATTAGGTTATGCTGATACTAATTTTCGAAAATGTCCTAAATGTAAAGGTGAAGAAGCTTTTACTGTTAAAGAAAAATGTCCAAAACATAATGTGGCTACAAAATTATTAAGAACAATCTCTTTTGTTGATGCACCAGGACACGAATCATTAATGGCAACTATGCTTTCAGGATCAACAATCATGGACGGGGCATTATTATTAGTTGCTGCTAACGAGCAATGTCCTCAACCTCAAACTCGAGAACATTTAATTGCTTTAGAAATTTCAGGTATAAAGAATATTGTTGTTGTTCAAAACAAAATAGATTTAGTTACTGAAGAAAGAGCTATTAAAAATTATAATGATATAAAGAAATTCTTGAAAGGAACTGCTTATGAAAAAGCACCTATTATTCCAATTAGTGCACAACATGGTGTTAATGTTGATTTTTTAATTAAAACTATTGAAGAAACTCTTCCAACTCCTAAAAGAAATGATAAGGAAGATCCAATGATGTTTATTGCTAGAAGCTTTGATATTAATAAACCTGGTTCTCACCCTTCAAAACTTCAAGGAGGAGTTCTAGGTGGAGCTTTAGTTAAAGGAAAGTTAAAAGTTGGAGACCGAATTGAGTTAAGACCTGGACATGTTGTTGAAGAACAAAATAAAATGGTTGCAAAACCTTTATTTGCAAAAATAACTTCTGCAATAACTGGTGGAAACGCTGTAAAAGAAGTCGTTCCAGGTGGTTCAATTGGAATTTTAACTTCGCTTGACCCAACTGTTGTAAAATCAGATTCATTAACTGGAAACGTTGTTGGATTTCCTGGTAAACTACCTCCTGTATGGTATAATTTAACTTTAGAAACTCATCTTTTAGAAAGAGTAGTTGGTAGTCAAGAAGAATTAAATGTTGACCCTATAAAAATTAATGAAATTCTCATGCTTAATATTAATAGTGCTGCAACTGTTGGTTTTGTAACTGAACTTGGAAAAAATCAATTTAAATGCAGATTAAAACTCCCAATTTGTGCTGATATTGGTGGTAAAGTAACAATTTCTAGACGAGTAGGAACAAGATTCAGACTTATTGGTTTTGGAGTAATTAAAGAATAAATTCTAAACCGAAAAATTAAAATAGTTTAATATTCATAATTAATAATAGTAGATGGAGATATAGAGGCTACGAAGACATGGATTTTAAAAGGCTTGCAGGGATGACAGCTATTTATTTATCAACACTTTTACCTATTTCTAGTTTGAATGCGCTTGAACCTAATTATGGTGATGTTCCTGTTAATAATAAACAATCTTTTGTTGAACAACAAGCTTCTTTAATTGGTGAGAGTACAATTGATTCGCTTGTGCAAAGATATAATCATCGTCATGAAAAATTTAATGAAACTTATGAATTGGTTGTTGGAGAAGTATATCGGGTTACTAAAGATGGAGAAAAAAAACATTGGTCTGATGGGGGAGCTGTTTTAGGCGAAGTTATTTTTTCAGAAGGAAAATCTTTTACTATAAATTTAGAACTTCCTTGGTATATTGACATGATCCCTTATTTGAATGATTCTAAATTTGTTTATGAAAAATTAAGTGATGAAGTTTTTATGGAAAAAAAAATTTCTGCTAAACCTGAAGAATTAATTTCTATTATTGAAAATGAACTTCTATCGGCTTTTTCTTATACTGCAAAATATCCTAGACTTGAAAAAACTGATTTGTTAAGCAAACCTTTCACATCTGAAGAACTAAATTTAGTTAGTTTTATTGATACTGCGATGCACGGTAAACTTGGTGATACTACAAATACTTGTGTTCAGTGGAATGATTATACTATTACTAAAGAAGTAGTTGCTGAAGAAGTTGATGGTGATTCAAGTTATAAGGTGTGGAATTTAGGTATTATTTGGGGGACTATGAAGAATGGTGAATTCAAAAAAGTCAAAAAAGGTGGTGAAATTATTTCTTTTAGACATCCTACTTTGACTGTTATGAAAGAAATTTCTGATCGTGTGTTTCCTTTGAGTGGAGGAACTATTATTTCAACGGTGGGTGGTTTTGAAATCGAAATCTATGGTCGTATCAAAGAAATTCTTTAAGTTTAAATTAATGAAAACCAAAAGCAATCAAAAATAAATTATTTTTGGGTTTTCAATTTCGCTTTGTAAAATCGAAAGATTTAAATAACAATCATTAACTATAGTTAATTGTAATCTGTTTAAAACTAATTTTAAGGCGATATTAAATGTTAGCAAGTCTATTAATCACATTCAGAGAATCACTAGAAGCATCTCTAATAATAGGAATAATTCTAGCTTTTCTAATAAAAACAAAACGAGAAAAATACAACAACATAGTTTATCTAGGAGTTGTTGCAGCAATCATTGCAAGCATTGGAACTGCATTCTTATTTAACGCGCTATCAATACAATTTGAAGGACTAGCAGAACAAATATTTGAAGGAGTAGCAATGCTAATAGCAGCTGGAATGCTCACATATATGATAATCTGGATGAAAAAACAAAAAGGAGTAACTGCTGATATTCAACATAAAGTTTCTGCGGAGCTAGACTCTGGAAAAAAAGCAGGATTATTCTTCTTAGCATTTATAGCAGTCTTTAGAGAAGGAGTAGAAACAGTATTATTCTTAGGAGCTGCAAAAATTTCTGGTGGCGGAGACAATGTTTTTCTTGGCGCATTTATAGGAATAGTTTTAGCAATAATCTTAGGATACATGTTATTTGTAAGCTCTAAACATATCAATCTAAAAAAATTCTTTCACGTAACAAGTTTACTGCTTATTTTATTTGCAGCAGGACTAACTGCACACGGAGTTCATGAATTTCAAGAAGCAGGAAGCATACCAATAATTAAAGAGCATGTATGGGATATTAATCCAGAACTAAATGAAGACGGAAGTTATCCAGCAATGCATGAAAAAGGATCAGTTGGAAGTATCTTTAAAGGACTATTTGGATACAATGGAAATCCAAACTTGTTAGAAGTAATGGCATATTTATTATATTTAGGAGTTGTATTGTTCTTTTTTTATAAAGAATGAATTATTAATTTATCAATCTATTTTTAATTAAGAATTCTTTTATTTTTATATACATAAATTCATAACCTTTATTGTTTGGATGTAAACCATCAGCCAATAATTGTTCATAATTATCTTGATTTTTAAAATCATTAAATAAATTTATGAAAGGAATATTTTTTTCTTCACATAATTGTTTTATTATATCATTATATTTCTGAATTCGTTCATTCGAGAAATAAGTATCTTCATAACCGAATCTTAGTTTATCATCAACAGGAATTAAACCAATAAAAACAACTTCTTTAGTTTTACTCTTAGCTAAGTTTGCAAGTTCTTTAATATTCTGTTTATATTGTTCTAAAGAAACTTTAACATTATTAGGACTATTCATCCCTCTAGAATCATTTGTTCCAATACCAATCAGAATGAGATATTTATCTCCTGATCGTTTAAAAGATATTCTTGAATTTGCTTCAGTTTCAAATCGCTTCAATAATTCATTAGATGTTTGACCACAAATTCCAAGATTATAAACTCCATTAAAAAAATCTTTAGATTCAAAATATTCTCTTAATTTAGCAACCCAACCATCTTTAACAGAATCTCCTCTACCAAAAGTAATACTATCGCCAAAACATAATATTCCGAACATAAGAAAAACAAAAATATCAGAAATATAAAAAGTTAATGATTAAAAAAATTAAAAAATAAAATAATTAATGAGTCCAATCAATATTTCGACCAGTAGTTCTCGCACCTTCTAAATACATGTGAGCTGATAATGCAGCTTTAGAACCTTCGCCAGCAGAAATAACTGTTTGTTTAAAAGGAACATCTGAAACATCACCTGCAGCAAAAACTCCTTCTAAAGAAGTACGACAATTCTTATCAGTAATTATTTCATTATGATTATTTAAATCAACAAAACCTTTCAAGAAATCACTTTCAACTTTGTAACCAATTTCCATAAAAACACCATCAACCTTTAACTCTCGTTGTTTTTTATCATTAACATTTTCAACAACAACACTCTCAACAAATTGATTACCTTTAACTTCAATAGGAACGCTATTTAAAACAAATTCAACATTAGCTAATTTTTTAACTCTTTTTACTTCTAATTCATCAGCTCGAAATTCTTCTCTACGATGAATTAAATAAATTTTATTAGCAATATTTCCAAGTTCTAAAGCACCACCAAGAGCAGAGTTACCTCCACCAACGACAGCAACATCTTTACCTTTATAAAAAGGAGCATCACAAGTAACACAAGTAGAAACGCCTTTGCCCATGAACTTATCTTCGCCAGGCATACCAACCATTCTAGGAGTTTTACCAAAAGCTAAAATAACTGCACGACATTCATGTTTTTCACCATTAACTAATTCAACAACGAATTGTTTATCGCCTTTCTTTTCAACTTTGCCGACTTTACCAGTAGTAATCTTTGCACCCCATTTCATAGCTTGGCTTTGAAACTTCATCATTAATTCCATACCATTAATTCCTTCAAAACCAGGATAGTTTTCAATGTTAGTAGGAATAGCAGTTTGACCACCAACATCCATACTAATAACTAAAGTCTTTAACTGTTTTCTAGCAGAATACAAAGCAGAAGTCATACCTGCTGCACCCGCACCAATTATTATTACATCGTACATATTATTCACCTGTGTATTTTTTTGATACCTCTAAGTTCAAGTATCTTATCCATTTTTTCAATCGCAAAAACATAAGCTGCTGTACCCATGTCAATATTCTTTTCTTTGTAAACTTTATAAACATTATCAAATGCTTCAATCATTTTTACTTTAAGTTTAGTTTCAACTTCTTCTTTACTCCAAGCATAACCAATATTATTTTGAACCCACTCAAAATAACTAACAGTAACGCCACCGGCATTAGCCAAAATATCTGGAATGCTCATAATATTTTTCTTGAACAAAATCTCACGAGCTTGAGGCGTAACAGGTCCATTAGCTAACTCTAAAATAATTTTTGCATTAATATTATTAGCATTAACATCCGTAATTTGATTAGCAAGAGCAGCAGGAACTAAAACATCACATTTTAACTCAAGTAATTCTTCATTAGAAAGTTCTTTACCAGAAAAACCAACAACTGATTTAGTCTTGTTTTTATGAGCAATAACTTTGTCAACATCTAAACCCTTCTCGTCATAAATTGCACCCTTAGAATCAGATACCGCAATAATTTTGAAACCTTTCTTAGCAAGTAAAATAGCTGCAGTGAGTCCAGCATTACCAAAACCTTGAATTGCAACAGTTGGATTTTTAATCCCAAATTTTTTCAAAGCTTCTTCTAGTACAAAAACTCCTCCTTGAGCAGTTGCAATATCTCGACCATGAGAACCACCCATTTCTAAAGGTTTACCAGTAATCATACCAAAAACATTATGACCTGTAAATTTATGATATTCATCAACCATCCAAGCCATGACTTGTGGAGTTGTATACACGTCTGGTGCAGGAATATCTTTTTCAGGACCAATAAACTGATACATTTCTTGAATATATCCTCTGCTTAATTTTTCTAATTCGTTTTGTGAAAGCTCTTTAGGATTACAAATAACTCCTCCTTTAGCCCCGCCAAAAGGAATATCAACAACAGTATTTTTCCAAGTCATCCAAAAAGCTAATGATTTAACTTCTTCCATGTCAACATCCGGATGGAATCGAATACCACCTTTTGTTGGACCTCTTAAATCATTGAATTGAATTCTAAAACCTTGAAAAACTTTCAAACTATCATCGTCCATTCTAACAGGTATTGAAACATTAATAATTCTACGAGGACTTGTTAAGAATTGAATAATACTCTCATCTAATTTTAAAATATCTGCTGCTTTTCTAAATTGTGTAACTGCACTTTCCCATTCATTTGAACCAGCCATTTTTTTTTAACCTCCAAAAAAACGAACTATTAAAACACGCCCATAATTATCTTGTTACAGAATCTACAAGTGTTTTTAAACATATTGTTTTCTAAAATTTGAAATCCGCGTCTATCAATTAATAATTTATTACAATTAGGACAAGTAGTATTTTCTAAACCATTCGTAAAAACATTACCAACAAAAACATAATTTAAACCAAGATTTTTAGCAATATCTCGAGCATTTGTCAAACTTTCAATTGAAGTTGGCGGATAATCTTGAAATTTATAATCTGGATGAAAAGCTGAAAAATGAATTGGAACATCAACACCAACATTTTCTTTGAGCCATTCACACATTTCTTTAATAGTTATATCACTATCATTAACAGATGGAATAATTAAATTAGTAATTTCCAACCAGACTCCTTTTTCTTTTAAAGTCTTAATAGTATCAAGAACTGGTTCAAGCCAAGCAGCAGTGACTTTGCCATAAAATTGTTTTGAAAAACTCTTCAAATCAACATTAACTGCATCCAAATATTTACACAATTCTTTCAAAGGTTCTTGATGAATAAACCCATTAGTTACAGCAACATTTTTCAAACCTTTTTTCTTAGCAAGCTTCGCAGTTTCAATCATGTATTCAAAAAAAATTGTTGGCTCATTATATGTATAGGCAATACTTTTACAACCTTGTTCAATGGCTTGCTTTACAACCTCTTTAGGCTCTAAAACACGGTCGCTAAAATCACTTGGTTTAGCTTGAGAAATATTCCAATTCTGACAATGCTGACATCGAAGATTACAACCAGCAGTACCAATACTAAAAGTTTTACTTCCAGGCAAAAAATGAAACAAAGGCTTTTTTTCAATAGGATCAACATGAACTGCAACAGGCCTGGCATATACAAGCGAATAAAGTTTACCATTCTCATTCTTTCGAACTTTACAAAAACCAACTTCACCATTCTTTAGAACACAATCTCTAGGACATAAAACGCATTTTACAGAATCTTCTTGTTTGATATAATAAGACGCCTCTCTCATAGAAAAAAGAATGATAAATGGTTTTAAGAAGTTTTAGGTTTTAAGATTGAGTTTATTAAAAAAGAAGCAGATTATGATTGAATAATGCGTAATATTTATAAACAGACCACAAATACTGAGAATCAATATTATTTAGGAGAAATAAAAAAATGGAAGCAAGCAGACCTTTAGACGCTTTAAACAAAGCAAGAAATAAAAAAGTAATAGTTGAATTAAAAAACAATAAACAATTCGTTGGAACATTAATTTCATTCGATATACACATAAACACTGTTTTAGATGATGCAGAAGAAAGAATTGACGGCGAAGTCAAAAGAAAACTAGGAACAATCTTCATCAGAGGAGACACAATAACAATTATCAATACTGTTTAAGTGAACGAATTATAGGCGCTAAAAATGAGTAAAGGAACAGCATCAATGGGAAAAAAGTCCGGAAAAAAGTCTCATATAATTTGTAGAAGATGCGGCGGACACACATACCACGTTAGAACAAAAATTTGTAGTAGCTGTGGTTATGGTAAAAGTTCAAAACTAAGAACTTACACTTGGCTGAAAAAATAATTATCTTTTCAAATTCTTCGTAATTTTTTCGATTTTTTCTATGTAAGCTTTATTAACAATGAGTTTCATAAATATGTTGCAGATAGATTATTATGAATATTGGCAAGATTGTACCTATTGAATTAACAAACAAAACTGCTTATTTGGCAGGAGTTATAATTGGTGATGGACATATCTCAAACTCTTCAAAGTCAAAAACAGATAAATCTGTTGATTATAGAATAGTAATTGACTTAATCGATAAAAAATACTCTTTTTATATTTCAAAATTAGTTAAATCAATTATTCACACCAAAAGCGTATCTAAACCTATTATTCCAAAACCTAATAGAGCTCAAAGATTTGTTTTTCAATTTAGAAATAAAAGTTTTTTTTACTTTCTAACGAAAGATTTAGACATTCCTAACGGATCAAAAAGTTCTTTAGTTCAAGTTCCTAAAAAAATAAAAAGTTCTTCAAATGAAATAAAAAAACATTTTGTTGCAGGTTTATTCGATACTGATGGTGGGTTCAGAGGAAAAACACTCGGGTTTACTTCTGCAAGTGAAGATCTTATGAATGGAATTAGTTTATTATTTATAGAGTTCTTAATTGGTCATTCTCTAGAAACTTGGATTAATAAACAATATGAACGTAATTATTTTGGGTTGAGAATAAAAAAATCAGAAATAGATAACTTTTTAAAGAATTTCCCTCTCCAAAATAAAGAGAAATTGATTAGAATATATAAACGATTTTCATGCGGGGATGCCGGAGTGGCCAAACGGGACAGATAATTCTAATCAAGAATTAGTATTAGTCCAAGCTTAGGTTTGGTTGTCGGAGGTTCTTCTGATAACAAGAAGACACCTGTTAGCTTAGTGCTTACGAGGGTTCGAATCCTTCTCCCCGCATTTTTTTTTTAAAGAACATGCATGAAAAATAAGTGCAACTTTATGTTGCATATAAGTGTCAACGAATTAATGTTGTTGTTCGTGAATCCTTCTCCCTGCATTTCATAAAAACTATTTAGTTTTTAGGATGCCAGAAATTAAAAATTTCTGAGCGTTCTTACAAAGAACATGCATTAAGAAGAAGCATGTTACAAAATTCAAAGAATTTTGAACTTCAGAAATTAAACATTTCTGTAAGTTTCGTTTCACTCAAGCATACGAAAAATGTTTATTGATTAAATATTATTATT
>ERZ889078.1095-NODE-1095-length-22380-cov-14.599239_pt1 | contig 22380 bp, 9 predicted proteins | sample MGYA00521266_ERZ889078 | MGnify/ENA primary metagenome ERZ889078 (study PRJEB32303, sample SAMEA104408618) | aquatic metagenome | biome: Brackish water; feature: Pelagic; material: water | place: Baltic Sea | collected 2014-06-16T06:34:00 | depth 76,534 m ...
GTAATTAACGGTTGTGATGAGATAGTCGGAACCGGCAGAGGGTTGACAGTCACATCATACTGAGTTGCAACAGATGCTGTACAGCCGGTTGTATCAATATATGAAACATTCACCCAGCGGGTACCTCCTGAGCCTGCACTGTTCCATGTGACGCTTACAACGCTGTCGGTATTCGTTCCATTGATTGTCCCGCCTGTGGAGACAGTCCAGGAATATGATAACATGCCTGTATTTGTCTGGTATGTTGCTGTGGTATTGACACAAAGGTCCTGCAGTCCGGTGATGAATGGGACCGGAACAGAAACGACTGTTACGTCATATTGGAAAGCTGTGGGTGCAGTACATCCGTTCGCATCCACATAGTTTACCTTCACCCACCTGGAGCCTCCAGATCCTGCGGCATTCCAGGTCACACTCACTAAACTGTCAGTGGCCGCTCCATTAATCGTTCCTCCTGTTGAAACAGTCCAGGTATAACCTGTCATATTCTTTTCAGTACGATAGGTATTGGTCGTACTTAAACAAACGGTATCGGGTCCGGATATGGTGGGCAGAGGAAGAGCATTCACCGTCACATTGTATTGTGTTGGTGTGACAGGCGTACAGCCGGATGTATCGGTATAGCTTACATTCACCCATCGGGTTGAGCCGGAGCCAACGCTGTCCCATGTTACTGTCACAACGCTGTCGGTTGCAGTTCCGTTAATTGTTGCGCCGGAAGAGATAGTCCAGAGATAACCTGTTTTAGCAGTCTCTGTATGATACGTTGTAGCTGAGTTTACACAAAGAGTTTGGATACCGGTAATTGTTGGAACAGGTGGTGTATTGACGGAAACAAAGTATTGGGTTGGTAATAATGGCGCACAACCGTTTGCATTCGCATAAATGGCCTTGACCCACCTGTCTGTACCGGATCCTGCTATATTCCAGGCCACGATAACTATACTGTCGGAAGCGGTTCCTACTATCATACCTCCCGTTGATACGGTCCAGAAGTAACCTGACATATTCTTTTCTGTACGGTAATTAACCGTATCGTTCAAACACACTTCGGCGGGGCCCGAAACAGTGGGAACCGGGTGGGTACTTACAATGACACCCGCAATAGTTGGATTTGATGCTTTACAGCTGTTTAAATTCGTATAGTTCACTCCAACAGTCTGCGATCCTGCAACGTTCCATAGAACCGTGATTGCATTGGTTCCCGCACCACTGGTGATCGTCCCACCGGAGGAGACAGTCCAGGCATAGGCTGTCATTCCTGATTCAGTTACATAGGATGCTGAACTGCCAACGCAAACTCCGGTATAACCCGGGCTTATATGAACAAGGTCCAGGTAACAATCATTGCCAAATTCAGAGGTAAACCTGAATGCTATATAGAGTGTTGCCTGTCCGGCTGCACTTGCCGGGAGGGCAAGTGTTTTAACTTTCCATCCGGGAACTGCATTGTATCTGGAATAGGTCCCGGCTGAATTCCATGTTGTTCCATCAACTGACCATTCGACCTCCATGCGATCGTTGGCAGAAGAATATTCGGAGCTTTCGAGCCATGCAAAGTCAACATTTACATTGCTGTAACCGACTGTGGAAACAGGAGCGAGGCGTTTCAGCCGCATTACTCCATTGCCGAAATCAAAGGAATTAAACCGTACCATATAGGTACCGTCATATGCAGTATACCCAGACGGATGACTGGTAGCGGAGACAAAGGTAACCGTGTTATTAGGAGCAATTGTTTCCAGAACCCAGTTTGGAGGAATTGAGCCCCCGTTTTCAAAACTCTCGGTCAATAAGGGGGTCGAAGAGATGGTTGGGACCGGTAACGAATCAACAGTGACATCATATTGAGTCGGACTGGCTGCAGAGCAGCCGGTAGGATCGGAGTAGGTGACTGTCACAAACCGTGTACCGCCTGAGCCTGCTAAATTCCAGTTAACATTGACAACACTGTCGGTGGCGGAGCCAATGATTGAACCTCCGGCCGAAATGGTCCATAAGTAATTAACCATACCTGTTTGTGTATGATAAGTGGCAGGGGAATTCATACAAATATTTTGGGGCCCGGTGATCGTTGGAACCGGGGCAAAATAGACTGTGACATCGTACTGAGCAGGAGTGGCTGCCGGGCAACTGAATGAATTTGTGTAGGTTACCCTAACCCAGCGGGTGCCTCCTGATCCAACAGTGTTCCAGGTAACACTTACTGTGCTGTCGGTTGAAGTTCCGTTAATAATCCCTCCCGTTGATATCGTCCACAGGTAACCAGTCATGTTCTTTTCGGTTCGATATGTAACCGTAGAATTAACGCATGCGCTAACCGGCCCGCTGATCGTTGGAACCGGTACAGAATTAACCGTTACACCCAAATGAGTCGGTAAAACTGCCGTACATCCATTTGTATCCAGGTAGTTAACTTTCACCCAGCGGCTGGTATCAGCCCCTACACTGTCCCAGGTTACACTGACCAGGCTGTCAACAGCCGTTCCATTGATAAGTCCTCCCGTTGAAACGGTCCATGTGTAACCCGTCTTGTTTTTCTCGGTGCGATATGTTGTCGTCGTATTAACACAAACTGTTGTCAGTCCGCTGATGGTCGGTACCGGTAATGGATGCACCGTCACATTATATTGCGTGGCACCGGCTGCTGTACATCCGTTAGCATTGATATAGTTCACCCGTACCCATCGAATGCCTCCTGATCCGGCACTGTTCCAGGTCACACTTACCAGGCTGTCGGCAGCAGTTCCATTGATTGTACCACCGGTTGAAACGGTCCAGGTGTAGCCTGTCATGCTCTTTTCGGTGCGATAGGTAACCGTGCTGTTCAGACAAACCGTATCAAGTCCGGTAATCGTTGGAACAGGAAGAGGATTCACCGTTACAACGTACTGAGTGGGAGTGAGAGGCACACATCCGGATGTATCGGTATAGGTCACCTTTACCCATCGGTTGGAACCTGAGCTGATGGTGTCCCAGGTTACGCTAACTACACTGTCGGTAGCTGTTCCGTTGATCGTTGCTCCTGAAGAGACGGTCCAGAGGTAACCGGTTTTGCTTTTCTCTGTATGGTAGGTTGTGGTTGTATTCAGACAGAGTGTTTGAGTACCTGTAATCGTTGGAACCGGTAACGAATTGACCGTGACATCGTATTGGGTTGGAGTAGCTGCCGGGCAGCCGTTTGCATCTGCATAGCTCACTTTAACCCATCGGGTGGAACCTGAGCCTGAAATAGTCCAGACGACACTCACGATACTATCATTCGTTACACCAATGACAATCCCGCCTGTTGAAACATTCCAGAAGTAATCTGTCATACCCGCCTGTGTATGATAAATAACCGTATCGTTCAGGCAGACGCTATTGGATCCTGTGATGACGGGTACCGGTAATGCATTGACCGTGACAGCCATAGCAGTTGGATTAGTTGCTTTGCAACCATCAGTATTCGTATAATTCACCCCCACCGACTTAGATCCCGACGTGCTCCATTGAACCGTAATTTCATTGGTTCCCGATCCGCTGGTGATCGAACCACCGGTTGAGACCGTCCAGGTATAAGCAGTCATCCCCGGTTCGGTTACATAGGAAGCGGAAGTACCGATACATACTGCTGAATTACTTGGACTCAAATGGACCAGGTCGAGGTAACAGTCATTGCCAAATTCTGATGTAAACTTAAAGGCAATATAAACGGTTGCCTGTCCTGCTGCTTCCGGAGGAAGGGCCTGGGTTTTAACCTTCCAGCCCTGGACTGCATTGTAACGTGAAAATGTGCCGGCTGTATTCCAGGTTGTCCCATCCAACGACCATTCAACCTCTACGCGATCGTTTGAAGAGGAATAGGCGGAACTTTCCAGCCAGGCAAAATCAACACTTACGTTGCTGTAACCAAGGGTGGAAACCGGAGCAAAGCGTTTCAGCCGCATCACTCCATTGCCGAAATCAAAGGAATTAAACCGTACCATATAGGTACCATTGTAAGCTGTAAATCCGCCCGGATGACTGGTTGTGGTAACAAAGGTTACCGTATTGTTTGGTGTAATCGTTTCAACGATCCAGTTCGCCGGGACTGAACCCCCGTTTTCAAAATTCTCTGTCAGTAAAGGTGAGGATGAAATAGTTGGAACCGGTAACGAATCAACGGTGACATCATATTGAGTCGGAGTGGCTGCAGAGCAGCCGGTTGGATCGGAATAGGTAACTGTCACATACCTGGTGCCGCCAGTGCCGACTGAGTTCCAGGTAACATTCACCGTGCTGTCTGTAGAACTTCCATTGATAGTGCCCCCAGTTGAAACTGTCCACACATAAGCCGTCATGCTTGTTTCTGTATGATAAACCTCTGTTGAGTTTACACAAACATTTTGGGGGCCGGTGATTGTGGGTACCGGAGCAAGATAGACAGTGACATCGTATTGAGTCGGAGTGGCCGCCGGGCAACTAAATGAATTTGTGTAGGTTACCTTAACCCAACGGGTACCTCCTGATCCAACAGTGTTCCAGGTAACACTTACTGTGCTGTCGGTTGAAGTTCCGTTAATAATCCCTCCCGTTGATATCGTCCACAGGTAACCAGTCATGTTCTTTTCGGTTCGATATGTAACCGTAGAATTAACGCATGCGCTAACCGGCCCGCTGATCGTTGGAACCGGTACAGAATTAACCGTTACACCCAAATGAGTCGGTAAAACTGCCGTACATCCATTTGTATCCAGGTAGTTAACTTTCACCCAGCGGCTGGTATCAGCCCCTACACTGTCCCAGGTTACACTGACCAGGCTGTCAACAGCCGTTCCATTGATAAGTCCTCCCGTTGAAACGGTCCATGTGTAACCCGTCTTGTTTTTCTCGGTGCGATATGTTGTCGTCGTATTAACACAAACTGTTGTCAGTCCGCTGATGGTCGGTACCGGTAATGGATGCACCGTCACATTATATTGCGTGGCACCGGCTGCTGTACATCCGTTAGCATTGATATAGTTCACCCGTACCCATCGAATGCCTCCTGATCCGGCACTGTTCCAGGTCACACTTACCAGGCTGTCGGCAGCAGTTCCATTGATTGTACCACCGGTTGAAACGGTCCAGGTGTAGCCTGTCATGCTCTTTTCGGTGCGATAGGTAACCGTGCTGTTCAGACAAACCGTATCAAGTCCGGTAATCGTTGGAACAGGAAGAGGATTCACCGTTACGATAAATTGAGTAGGTGTAAGTGGTATACAGCCGGATGTATTCGTATAGGTCACCTTCACCCAGCGGTTGGAACCCGTGCTAATAGTGTCCCATGTAATGCTCACCACACTGTCGGTAGCTGTTCCGTTGATCGTTGCTCCGGAGGAGACAGTCCAGAGATACCCTAACATGTTTTTCTCTGTATGATATGTTGTGGTCGTATTGAGGCAGAGGATCTGCGTGCCGGTAATTGTTGGAACCGGTAACGCATTGACCGTGACATCATATTGTGTCGGAGTGGCGGCGGGGCATCCGTTTGCATCAGCATAGCTGGCCTTGACCCAACGGGTAGATCCTGATCCTGCTATCGTCCAGACAACGCTCACCACACTGTCGGCTGATGTTCCGATAATCATACCACCGGTAGAAACGGTCCATGAGTAAGCAGTCATACCTGTCTGAGTATGATAAATAACTGTATCGTTCAGGCAGACGTTGTTGGATCCGGTAATTACCGGTACAGGTAATGAATTAACCGTGACAGCCATAGTTGTTGGATTGGTTGCTTTACAACCATCAGCGTTAGTATAGTTCACACCAACAGTTTTGGATCCTGCTGTGCTCCATTGAACTGTGATTTCATAGGTTCCGGATCCACTGGTAATTGTACCTCCGGAAGAGATTGACCAGGTATATCCTGACATCCCCGATTCGGTTACATAGGAGGCGGAAGTACCTATACATACTGCTGAATTACTGGGACTTAGATGTACCAGGTCAAGGTAACAGTCATTGCCAAATTCTGAGGTAAACTTAAAGGCAATATAAACGGTTGCCTGGCCTGCTGCTTCCGGAGGAAGAGCCTGCGTTTTGACCTTCCAGCCCTGGACTGCATTGTAGCGGGAAAAAGTGCCGGCTATATTCCAGGTTGTCCCATCCAGCGACCATTCAACCTCCACACGATCGTTAGCAGACGAATAGGCTGAACTTTCCAGCCATGCGAAATCGACACTTACATTGCTATACCCGAGAGTGGAAACCGGGGCGAACCGTTTCAGCCGCATTACACCATTGCCGGCAATGTACGAATCAAACCGCACCATGTAGGTGCCGCTGTAAGCTGAATATCCGGAAGGATAGCTTGTCGTGTTGACGAAGGTGATGTTATTATTCGGGGTAATGGTTTCAATGACCCAATTCGCAGGGATTGAACCTCCGTTTTCAAAACTCTCAGTCATTAGCGGGGAAGACGAGATTGTCGGAACCGGTAACGCAGCAACGCTGACATCATATTGTGTAGGGGAGATTGCTGAGCAACCTGTTGGATCAGTGTATGTGACTGTTACATAACGAGTGCCACCTGAGCCGACTGAGTTCCAGGTAACATTAACGGTGCTGTCTGTTGAGCTTCCATTGATAGTTGCTCCTGTTGAGACAGTCCACACATAAGCAGTCATGTTCTTTTCGGTACGGTAGATTTCCGAAGTATTGATACATACATTCTGCGAACCGGTGATGATGGGTACAGGATTAACATAAACCGTAACAGGATATTCTGTTGGTGCTGCAGCCTGACAATTGAATGTGTTTGTATATGTTACCCTGACCCACCGCGTTCCGCCAGAGCCTATTGTGGTCCAGGTAACGCTGAGGGCGCTGTCCGTAGCTGTTCCGTTAATCATACCTCCCGTTGAAATGGTCCATAAATAGCCTGTCATGTTCTTTTCGGTACGGTAGGTGACCGTAGAATTTACACATGCCGTTGCAGGGCCGGTGATCGTTGGTACCGGCACAGGATTAACTGTAACTCCCAACTGAGTTGGCGATGCTGCAGTACAACCATTTGTATCCACGTAGTTTACCTGCACCCAGCGGGTACTGGCTGATCCAACGCTGTCCCAGGTTACACTGACCAGGCTGTCGACTGCCGTTCCATTAATCGTACCGCCAGAGGAGGTAGTCCAGGAATAACCGGTCATCCCTTTTTGTGTGCGATATGTTGTCGTTGTGGTTACGCAAAGAGATGTCAGTCCGCTGATAGTAGGTGCCGGCAATAGATTCACCGTCACGTTATATTGTGTAACACTGGCTGCTGTGCAACCGTTCGCATCCACATAGTTCACCCTGACCCAGCGACTCCCTCCTGAACCTGAACTGTTCCAGGTCACACTCACTAAACTGTCGGTTGCTGTCCCATTGATCGCTCCACCGGTTGAAACGGTCCATATGTAACCTGTCATATTCTTCTGGGTACGATAGGTAACCGTGCTGTTCAGACAAACCGTATCGGATCCGGAAATCGTTGGAACGGGAAGTGGGTTCACCGTTACAATGAATTGTGTCGGTGTAAGAGGGATACAACCGGATGCATCAGTATAGGTCACTTTCACCCAGCGATTGGAACCTGTGCTGATGGTGTCCCATGTCACACTCACTACACTGTCGGTGGCAGTGCCGTTGATCGTGGCACCCGATGAGACAGCCCAGAGATACCCTGTTTTATTCGTCTCGGTATGATACGTGGCGGTCGTATTCAGGCAGAGGATCTGGGTGCCGGTAATTGTTGGAACCGGTAACACATTTACCGTGACATCGTATTGAGTAGGAGTGGCTGGAGGACATCCGTTAGCATCGGCATAGCTCACTTTGACCCAACGGGTTGAGCCTGAACCTGCGGTAGTCCAGTTTACGCTGACAATACTGTCAATAGCTGTTCCGATAATCATGCCTCCGGTAGAGGCAGTCCATGAATAATCTGTCATACCCGTTTGAGTATGATAAATAACTGTATCGTTCAGGCAAACATTATTGGACCCGGTGATGACGGGTACCGGCAAAGCATTAACTGTAACAGCAGTAATAGTTGGATTTGAGGCTTTACAACTATTAGAATTCGTATAGTTTACGGCCACGGTGTTTGATCCGGCTGTATTCCAAAGAACTGTTATCGTATTGGTTCCCGATCCACTGGTGACTGTACCGCCTGAAGAAACTGTCCAGGCGTATGCGGTCATTCCTGCTTCAGTCGCATAAGTTGCATACGTACCTGCACAAACCGAAGTATTGCTAACAGTAACATGAGCCAGGTCAAGGTAGCAGTCATCCCCAAACTCAGAGGTAAACTTAAAAGCAATATACAGGGTCGAAAGTCCGGCGGCAGCGGCAGGAAGTGCCTGCGTTTTAACTTTCCAGCCCTGGACTGCATTGTAGCGTGAAAATGTGCCGGCTGTATTCCAGTTCGTTCCGTCTGCGGACCATTCAACCTCAACGCGATCATTTTCAGTGGAATATGAGGAACTTTCCAGCCAGGCGAAGTCGACACTCACATTGCTGAAGCCGTTTGTGGAGACTGGTGTTGTTCTCTTAAGCCTGATAACGCCATTGTCGGCTTCATAGGAGTTAAACCGCACCATAAAGGTGCCGTTATACGCACTATAGCTTATCGGATGAGTTGAAGCGCTGACAAAGGTAACTGTGTTGTTCGCGGTGATTGTTTCAAGGCTCCAGTTTGATGGAATTGAGCCTCCGTTTTCAAAGCTCTCGGTAAGTAATGCAGGAGAGGATATGGTTGGCACCGGCAATGGATAGACGGTGACAGGGTAAACAGTCGCAGATGATGCAGTATCACCGACCGAGTTTTCGTAATTCACACTTACACTTTGCGGTCCGGCGGTATTCCAGGTAACTACTATTGTATCACTTGTGGAGGTTCCTCCTGCAGTTTTCGTTCCTCCGGCAGAAACTGTCCACGCATAATTTGATTTCCCCGATTGGGTTACGTAAGTATTATCTTCGGTTCCTGCGCATGCTGTTGAAGGACCAGTAATGGAGGGTGTGGGAACAAGGTCGAAAGTCCTGTCAATTCCTGTGGAAGTCCCGTTACTTGATTCTCCCCTTATCCTGAAGTGATATAGTGTATTCGGAGTTAATCCGCTGAGCGAGGCATCAACCGATGTAACAATCGTGCCCGTCACAGTTCCGGGAACTGCTGATACTGAGGTACCGTAAAGAACTGTTGTTCCGTAATCAAAGTAAACTGTGGTTGTATATGTGCCGGCATTGACAGTTCCGTTTAAGGTTGCACCTGAAGCTGTAACCGATGTAGCAGGTAGAGTTAAACAAGTTTGCGATACAAGCTCCTGTTCTCCAACAAAATAGAAAAAAAGGAAAAACAGAGTCGGGATGACTTTTAGTAAATATCTCATCGTATTATGGGGTTTCAAAATTATATTGCAAGGTACCATGAAAATGGCAGCAAGGCGAACGATTATCCATAATAATATTACAAATTATCAACATAATTTCCACATTCGTTATCCCGTTTTTTCTACCTTTGTACAGGTCCCTAAAAACAAGTCCATCATGAAAAAGTATTTGCTCCTCCTGCTGATCCCGGTATTTTTTTCTTGCGGTCGTCAGGCAAAAAAACAGGCAGAAGAGTTACAAACACGTAACGATAGCCTGATGACACAGGCTTTACAAAAAGATGAAGCCATTACCGACTTCATTTCGTCCATCAACGATATCCAGAGTACGTTGGATACGATCAAGATGAAAGAGAACATCATCTCCCTGAGTACTGATCGCGGAGGTGAATTGAAAGTCTCGGCCAGAGAACAGATCAAAAGCGATATCCAGATGATCTATTCCCTGATGCAGAAAAACAGGGAGACCCTGAACGCCCTTCAGAGGAAAATTAAAAATTCAAATCTCCAGGTTGGAGAGCTGCAGAAACTTGTCGACAGGGTGAATAAGGAGATCACGCTGAAAAATGCTGCAATCGAGGAACTTCGTGAGAAACTTGCCCGGATGAACATCAACATTGAAGCAGCTAACCTGAAGATCGATGATCTCTCACAAACCGTGAAGGTTCAGTCGGATAAAATTTCAAATCAAACGCAGACCATTGACCAGCAGACAACCGCCCTAAATACCGCCTGGTATATCATTGGCACAGCCAAAGACCTGAAAGAAAAAGAGGTGGTTAAAGGCAGTATACTGAAGGGTAAAGTGCTGCTCGACGATTTCAACAAGAGTGGCTTTACCCGTATCGACATCCGTAAGACAACGGAGATCCCGATACTGAGTAAAAAAGCTGAAGTACTCTCTACGCACCCAACCTCCTCTTACAAACTTACCGGCGATAAGAAACTGGTGCAGGCATTGGAGATAACAGATCCGAAAACTTTCTGGAGTGTGACCAAGTACCTGGTCATTGTGACGGATTAGATGCTGGATCCTGGATCCTGGTTGCTAGATGCTGGATCCTGGATGCTGGTTGCCGGATACTCCCCTCCCTTGTTGGGGAGGGGTTGGGGTGGGGTGATTTCCTGAATAAATGAACGATATGCTAAGATTTTTTAGTGCACTATTTTTTCTTCTTTTCCTTTTTTCTTCTGGTTATGGTCAAAAAGGAAAACAACAGCTGAAAGTTGTGTTTTATAATGTCGAGAATCTATTCGACACGATTGACGACAAGCATAAGAACGACAATGAATTCCTTCCCGGATCAGAAAAAGAGTGGGGCAGTGAGCGTTATCAGCAAAAAATAGCCAACCTGGGAAAGGTTCTTATTGCGATTGACCGCCTGGAATTACCTGCAATCATAGGCTTTGCCGAGGTGGAGAACCGCGAGGTACTGGAGGATCTGGTCCGGTTGACTCCCCTTCAACAAGCTCCCTACCAGGTTATCCTTGAAGAGGGTTCAGACCCGAGGGGAATTGATGTAGCTTTGATATTCAGAACAGATAAGCTGACCTACCTCTCACATCGGGCGATTGCTGCATCTAAAAAATTCTACACACGGAATATCCTTTATGTTAAACTGCTTGGGCCCGCCGGGGATACTTTGCATCTATTTGTAAATCACTGGAAATCCCGTTCAGGAGGAGCAGAGAAAACCGAGCCCAAACGGATTGAGAATGCAACTCTCCTGCGTGAAGTGGTTGACTCACTGTTTGCCCGGGATCTTTCAACCCGGATCCTTATCATGGGAGACCTCAACGACGAGCCATCCGATAAGAGTGTCTCTCTTGCACTTGAAGCGTTACCAGTGGTAAAAAAACCGGCTTCAGGGGAGTTGTATAACCTTTTTTATCACTCCTTTGAGGAGGGAAACGGGACCTTGTGGTACCGCGACTGGGATCTTTTTGATCAAATCATCGTTTCGGGGAACCTGCTAACTAAAAAGAGAGGTAACATTCCTGTAATCAGGCCTCCGGAAGGTCACATTTTCAATGAAGCCTGGATTTTGGAGTCATACGACGGTAAGGAACCTGTCCCTCTCCGCAGCTATAAATACAAACGGGGATACCTTGGCGGATACAGTGATCACCTGCCGGTTTATATCACACTACAGTATTGATCCTTAAAAATTATTTTGAATAGTCAACCTCTTTGATCAGGTTTCCGGCCTGATCGAAAAACTTCCAGATCCCGGTCCGCTCATTATCCTTGTACCAGGCTTCGTATCGCAGACGTCCGTTGTCAAAATAGGTTAACCGTTTACCGTCGTTTTTGCCCTTTTTGTAAGACCCTTCACTCCACACATTACCGTTTTCGTAGTAGTAGGTCCAGAACCCATCGCGTTCCCCCTCTTTGTATGCACCCGTCATCTCAACCTGCCCGTTTGAATAGTAAAAGGTCTCTTTCAGCAATACCTTTTTCTGTCCCGAACCCCGATACTCGCATTCGCGCCGGGGGGTGCCATCCGGAAAGGTCTCTTCTGCCACTTTATGCCTTGGGGAACAGGATATTATCAACATAAACAGAAAGAGGGGGATCACCAGTTTTCGGGTGATGTCTGAGTGATCCTGCATGAAAATGTGTGCTCTATTCATCATGAAATGACAGTCGTTGTCCCTTGCGTGTTTCATCGAAATTTCCCTGGTGATATGCCAGGTGACCGTTTACCCAGGTGGATTCTACAGAAGACTGGAAGGTATCTCCCTCGAAGGGAGACCAACCGCACTTGTACAATATATTTTCGGGTGTTACCTTCCATGGAGCCTGCAGGTCAACCAGTACGAGATCGGCAAAATACTCCTCACGGATATAGCCTCGTTTTTCGATGTGAAAGAGGTCGGCCGGGTTATGTGCCATCTTCTGTACAACCATCTCCAGCGGGATCTTCCCCTGAAGGTGCAATTCGAGCATGGCTACGAGGCTATGTTGGATAAGAGGGCCTCCTGACGGGCAGGAGAAATAGGGATTGGACTTCTCTTCCAAAAGATGAGGTGCATGGTCGGTAGCTACCAGGTCGATAGTCCCATTGAGAAGCCCTGCCATTAATGCCAGTTGATCCTCTTTTGTTTTGATGGCCGGATTCCACTTGATCTTAGCGCCTAACCGGGGATAGTCCTCATCATTAAACCAGAGATGGTGAACACAAACTTCTCCTGTAATTTTTTTCTCGTGAAGCGGCATCCCGTGGTCAAGTAACGGTAACTCCAAAGCGGTGGACAGGTGAAGAATATGAAGCCGGGACCCGCATTCCCGTGCAAGTTTGACGGCCCGTTCCGATGAGCGATAACAGGCTTCAGCCGACCTGATGAGGGGGTGAGCTTCCATGGGAACATCCTCTCCGTATCGCTCTCTGAACAAACGGATATTTGCCTGAATGATCTCCTCATCTTCCGAATGGATAGCTATCAATACCGGGCTTTGAGAAAATATTCCCTCGAGTGCACTCCGCTGGTCAACCAGCATGTTTCCGGTCGATGCACCCAGGAAGACTTTTACGCCGCATACTTTACGGGGATCAATATTCCGCAATTCTTCAAGATTATCGTTGGTGGCTCCGAAGAAAAAAGTGTAGTTAGCCAGGGATTTTTCTGCAGCAATGTCAAATTTCTCTTCCAGAAGCTTCAGGGTAGTTGTTTTCGGGTTGGTGTTCGGCATATCCATGAAGGATGTCACACCACCGGCAACGGCGGCCCTGCTTTCGGTATAGAGATCCCCTTTGGCTGTAAGCCCCGGGTCGCGGAAATGGACCTGGTCGTCGATGATGCCGGGGAGGAGGTATTTGCCAGTGGCATCTATGATCTGGATCCTCGATCCTGGATCCTGGATCCTGGTTGTTGGTTGCTGGTTGTTGGTTGTTGGTTGCTCGTTGCTGGTTGCTGGTTGCTCGTTGCTGGTTGCTGGTCGCTGATTATGGGATAGTGGATCTTGCTCTCCTTGCTTTGCCCGGTACCCGCCGCCATGTGCCCTGTGCCCTGTGCCCTGTGCGTTACCCCCATCATAAGAGGTCACTTTAACGATCCTGTCACCCTCAACAAGCACATCACCCCTGAAGATATTGCCTTCGTTGACAATAGTTGCATTCTGAATCAGAAATCCCAGCATATCACCCATTCTTTCTCTGATATTTATGAAAGATGCTTTTCCATCTGAGTTTGATCACACCCAGGATAGCCTCCTTGAAGATCCCCTTGCTCATTTTAGATGTTCCTAGAGTTCGGTCGGTAAAGATGATCGGGATTTCGATGAGGCTAAAGCCCAGCTTCCAGACGGTAAACTTCATTTCAATCTGAAAGGCGTAGCCCATTAGCCGGATTTTATCAAGGTTGATACTTTTAAGCACTTCACTACGGTAACATTTGAAGCCGGCAGTTGTATCGCGCACCTTCATCCTGGTAACAAGACGAACATAGCTTGAGGCATAATAGGACATCAGTACCCGTCCGATAGGCCAGTTTACTACATTGACACCGGTAATATACCGGGAACCGATCACCAGATCGCCTCCTTTATTTTTGGCCGTATCATAAAGTCGCTCAAGGTCTTCGGGATTATGGGAAAAATCGGCGTCCATCTCAAATATGAAGTCGTAGCCATGTGTGAGAGCCCACTTGAATCCATGAATGTAAGCTGTTCCAAGTCCCAGCTTGCCCTTTCGCTCCTCGATGAAGAGTTTGGCAGGGAACTCCTGCATCAGGGACTTGACAATAGCAGCTGTACCGTCGGGTGAGTTATCTTCAACAATAAGGATATCAAACTCCTTTGGCAGGGAGAAAACCTTCCGGATGATCTGTTCGATATTCTCCTTTTCGTTGTATGTAGGTATGATGACCAGGCTGTCGGACACGGAGATCTGTTTTAGCTTGTAAATGTCTTTAATAACGGTTTGGAATGGTTTCTATTATCCCCGCTGAAGCTTTATTCGTTTGATATCAAAATTTTCCGAAAGATTATACTGTTATGAAATCTCATCCGTAACAGGTAGAGTCCTGCAGGAATATTCTTTTGATTGATGAGGATCGTGTTATCGCCAGCCATAACTTCTTTCGCAAAAGAGGAGATGGACCTCCCTTTGGAGGAAGTTATTTCAAAGGAGATAACCCCATGCAGTTCCGACTGGAAAGTAAGTGTAAACTGTCCGTCAGAAGGATTGGGAAATACATTCACATGTGTTACCGGACCCGATTCTTCAGGGATTGCTGTACAATCTTTGAAGGTGATGTAAACCGTATCCCACTGAGTACCGTACTGATCAAACGCCCTGCACCAGATCAGTTTGGTTCCGTTGCCAACTCCGGATGAATCTACGATGGCAGTTTGGGTAAGATCCCCGGTTGACCAGTTGTACGTATCAAATTTTCCGGCATCCAGAATCACCTCCACCCCGGCACACACCTCCTGATCCGGTCCCAGGTTCAGAATCTCCTGCTGATTCACTGGATTCCCGTTCTTATACCGTTCACTGAACTCCTGGTAATAGAGATTTACGATCCCGGCATCATGGATTACCAGGGTGTTTTCATCATTTTTCTGATCGGCACTGCTGCTCCAGTTGTGCGAACCTGTCAGGATAAAGGGATCGGAGGAGGAGTTGGACTGATCGACGATCATCGACTTGCTGTGGAGTGTCCCCGGCTCGCCAAACTCCCTGAATTTATTGCCCAGTGCGGCCTTAAGCGTTTCCACTACTGCAGAGCCACTGGTTCCTTCATTGTTGATCATGACCCGTGTATTTATCCCGATACTGGCACGTGCGGCCAATGCATCGCCAATATCTGTACGGGTAATCAGCATGGTATTCACCTCGATATCATTATTCGATTGATTGATATGGTCAATGATCACGCTGTTGACCCCATCCGATGGACTGAACCAGACCTCCACCCGTTTCCCTGAGATGATCAGTTCATGAGGGGTGTTGTCTGTTTTGTCGATACCAAACTTTGCATTGGCCGGATCCGGAGTTGCTGTCGAGGACCCCCACATCTCCTCAAATTCAAGCATATATACCTTTGCCATGCTCATGTCCTGGATGAAGAGCATATTGTTGTCATCGGTGTTTATATTCCATTCCGTCCAGTTGCAGGAGCCTGTCCATACGATTGGGTCGTTCGGATCTATCGATTTCCCGTCGATAATCATGAACTTGTCATGCATGATACCATCACCTGCCGGACGGGCAATTTTCCTGATCCCTCCTGTCAATTCCGGAATCCCACTATTGCCTGTTGACCCGTCAGTTACAACGCGTACGGTCACCCCGCGGAAAAATGCTGCATTTAATGCACTGGCAATGTTTGAAATCCCCTCAACTGCAAAATTGTAAATAGCCACATCTATTGTGTATTTGGCGCGATTGATATACTGGATTATCGTATCATCGGCTGAGGCATCCAGGAAGATTGCATTGATCCCGGTGGAGACCGAGTGATCAACGCTGGCAGTAAAATAGGTTTTTATATCTCCTGTGGAGACAGATTCTGTGATAAATGGCCTAACCGGGCCATAAGCCGTATCCTGGCCTGTTACACTGAATACCTTGACATAAACCAGGTCGGAAGGATTCAGGGAAGAGATGTCGAGTTCATGGGAAGTTCCGGTGGAAGGAGTAGAAATGTGTCCGAACTCCAATGCAGGTGTGAGACCCCAAAAGAGCTCGGTGGATCCATCCACATCGGTATCCCAGCTCAATGTAAATGAAGAGGTAGTTATATTCGACTGGCCGATTGGGGAGACAATCTGGATGGAGCTGCCGGAAATGATATCCTCAGTGTCACGCAACAGCAGCTGGTATCCTGAATTGGAGCTTGTATAGGAGAACTGGGAACATATTCCAACGAGGTCGACCTCCCCGGAAGGGATGATCTCCCCTACCAGTGGAGAATTGTTGTTGATCCTGATCTGTGCCGACTGACCTCCGGCCGTAACAGTATAATTTGAATTGCCGGAGAAAGTACCGCCGGCGTTGGAAAAAAGCGCGTTGTTAATCCTAATAATCTCCCCTTCAAAGCTCTCACTCATCTGGTTGGGTGTAACCACCTGGGGAGCAGGTAACGGCCTGTTCTCAGCAAGGACTGTAAACGAATTTACCGGATCCAGCTCAAGCAGGTAGTTGTAATTCTTCAACACCCCGGTAACCTCAATTGAATCGCCCCGTTTGACTGAGCTCATAGTAAAACTATAAGCAGCAATCCCGGCTGTGGCATCCTGCAGATACCTGATGGTGCTCAATTCACTCCCATTCGTCACCACACCCTTCACCGTTACAGTTGTTCCCAGTGGAAGTGCCCGTGCTTCAGCAATAGTGGTTTGTGCGAAACCTGCCTGTATACAGAACAGGAATGCAGCTAAAAAAATCAATCTGTATTTCATCATCTCTATTTATCCTGTTTTATATAAGACTATATAATAACCAATTATGTTGTTTCGACAACTCACTATCTCCCAATTCTCTAATACCTGATGGATACGGATAGATTATATGTTCTTCCTATACCGAAAAAAACACCTGCAGAGGCAGCATTAAAATCTGATGAGTTTGATACCCGCCAATCATTGTTTTGAGCATCAGCGATATAAGCCTGGTTCAGCAGGTTAAACACACTCCCTCTGATATCAAGTTTAAACTTGTCAAAAACAAACCGATATCCGGCATGCACTTCAATAAGATAATAAATGGGTAATTTCCATGAATCACGAGGCTTTCCGTTTTCATCCAGATAATTTGGATTATCCGGGCTCAGTGAAATCGGATCCATATTGGAGTAATTTTTAGCAAAAAGTGTAAAGCTTCCGGATATGTATAATTTTTTCCAGAACTCAAAGCGAAGACTCTCCATAAGTTGAAACTGTGCAGCATCTCCAACATGGACCCCTTTTGCATTGAAGTAGAACTCTTTGATGAAGTTGCCTCCCGGACCATAAATATAGGCTGTATTTTCTGAAGTCCAACGCCAATCTCCCCATGCAGCTACCTGATCCCATTGGAGGAAACCGAAAGGCTTCCATCCAAACTCAACCTCTATCCCTTTATGAAATGCATTCATCCCATTTATGTTAACTGGATACGTGTCGCCATCATACTCGACATAGGAGGGGCCATCCTGGGGTTTATTCTTCCAATAGGTAAGGTATCCGTTCACGTTTAGTCTGATGTTACTGGCGATGTAACTATAGCCCATTTCAAACGCCATAACATTCTCATTTTTAATCTCAAGGTACTCCTTATTCTCCCGGTCAAAAACATTATTGAACCTTGGTGCCCGGGAAATATACCCAAGATTAACAAAGATGTTGTTTTTATTATCAATATTATAGTTGGCTCCTCCTTTTACTGTAAATCCCGGGAACCACCGCCATGGGGTTCTTGTAAAGCTTGCCTCTGAGGAGTTAATATCATATCCCGTCGCATCAACAATATACAGCGTATCTCTGGATGTTTGTCCCGTTCTTTTCACAACAAAGGTTGTATCGTTTGATTGGTACTGCGTATCACTGTTGTTGGAGGAGAAAATCAGACTTTCTGAGCCGTTAAAATAGAAAATATCCCCAAATCCCACCACCTCTGTATAGGTCGTATTGTTTAGTGTGAGATCTTTCCTTCTGAAATAGTCAAGCCGTTGGTATCCAGATAGAGCGCCTGTAAGATTGATAAAAACGTTCCATTTTTCATTTTTGAATTCCAATAATGCAAACAACCCGCCCCAGCGTACTTTGCTGTCATAATTGTAATAGATCTTATCTCCTTCATTAAGCGGTTCAAACTGGTTGTGGTTAAAATTGGAGTTATTGAGGAAGTAAGATCCACCGAGGAGATCATAAATCCTGCCATAATGCTCACCTTTATACGTTCGGATGTCAATCCCTGACGAGAAGTCAAATGATTCGCTAATGCTCCAGTTAAGGGTTGAAAGTAATCCATACCAATAATGGTTGTTTATACTGCTTCGTAATATCCCCAATGACTGACCTTTTGGATCAGTCATGTTGGCATCATATTTCGGTTGATAGTTTATCAATCCGGTAGTAATATCTTTATCGAAAGTAGAGCTGCCAACATTGCCAAACTTATCTGAAGAAAAAGTTCCTGTCCCGCCTCCCTGGCCGATAGAAGCATATAGGATATTTGAAAAGTATAGTTGATCGTGAATCCGCCAGAAATCCCTTAAACTGAACAATGGTTTATGGTAGTAATTCAGACTTTGTGGCAGTCTCTCAGGTTCTGCTTTATAAATTCTTTCTCCGTTCTCCGCATATTCCCACCGGTTAATATATCCCCAGTTGGCGTTATATTTTATACCATAACTGGGTCTTCCATCGTTTGTATCAATGCCACGTTGATCGGCATATGTTTTATCAAACGTTTTTATCAATTGCTTGTAAGATCTCTGGGCGTGTTGCTGAGGGGCTCCCATCGCGGTTAAAGAGGTAATATGTCTCCCCCATTTTTTATCGATCTTCAGGTAGTAGAACCAGCCTTTTGTCCATGTTTCATCAACCCAACCTGCTCCCTGTTTATACGATCCTGCGAATGTGATGCCCCACCCCCCTTTTAGCTGACCGGAAGTCACCCCAACAGAGGTTCTCATAAACCCATCCGATCCCAATTCCTGTTTTATTACTCCTCCAAGTTTAGTTTCAATCCCACTTGATATGATATTCATAGTTCCCCCAACAGAAGGCAATGCCAGTTTAGAGGCTCCCAACCCTCTTTGAACCTGGATGTTTCTCGTAACTGCATCAAGTCCAAACCAGTTCGACCAATAAACCCATCCGTTCTCCATGTCGTTTACAGGAATTCCATCTATCATTACAGCCAGATTTCTCTGGTTGAATCCGCGGATGTTGATCCGGGCATCTCCGTCACCTCCTCCCTGTTGCGTAGCGTAAACACCCGGGGTTTTATTCAGGATCATCGGGATATCACGAGAGGCTAACTCCTCCCTGATCTCTTTGGGTTGTATGGTTGAAAAAGCTACAGGGGTTTCGCGAGTTAGTGCAACATCCGCCACTACCTCCACTTCAGTGAGGGTCATGGTTTTTAGTTTGAAGCTGAGGGTAATCGGTTTGCTGCCGGTAGTAACAACCTGCTGCTGTTCTATATAACCCACATAAGATACCCTCACTGTGTAAGTCCCGACGGGGAGCTGTAGTTCATACTCTCCATCCATGTCGGTCACCACACCCTGTCCTTCACCATACAGGATAGATGCCCCAATCAGGGTCTCTCCGGAAACCGCATCGGTGACGGTCCCTTTGATTGTAGATAACTGAGCGTTCAGGAGCCCCGGAAAAACGAGGGTTATAAATAAGACTGATAGAATTCTCATGCCATCCCCTGCCTGTTACCTGACCACAATCTTTTGAATGGATACCAGGTTATTCCTGGTTTTCACCTGAACAATGAGAATACTGTTACGCATATCTTCCGTGACATCAATCACCACTTCACGGGTATTGGCTATGAGATGCATAACATAGATACGCTGTCCAAGCATGTTATACAATTCGACAGATTTTACAGGTTCAACAGCATGTATGGTGACCTGATTTCCGGTTACCGGGTTAGGAAAGATCTGAATCAGATCCGGATTTTGGCGGTTATTAATGCTCAGCGACTTGCAATCACAGGTGTGAAACCCAAGACTGTCGAAAAAGTTCGCCGGCATCGAGTCATACTCTACAAAAGCATTAAAGCTATCGGGGAAACCGCCGGTCGTCGTATTCCCATAGGTATTCATGGCTACTCTGTCAATGCCTTGTTTGATGTTTGATTTCCGGATCAGGCTTTGATTCTGTGTCAGGTAAGCTCCCTCCCCTCTCCAGTAGGGAGGGGTATCTGTCCAGGCGCCTGCAGGTGTTGTTAATCCCTGCCAGTTCAACGGGCGAACGCCAATCTCTGCGAATATATCCAGGTCTGTCCAGGTAGTACCGGAGAGTTTTTGAATAGAAATAGCATCATCGCCGTTCCAGAAGACAACCCGGCAGCCCTGTGTGCCGGCATTATAATCGGCAGGAGCCAGGTAATCAGCTTTCGCTCTTAACCCTGCCCATACCATTGTATCCTGTCCGGGGAAATTGGTATCCTGGATGATCACAAAAGCCTGATAGGGTTGAATATCCCCAACCAAAGGTAATACATACTGGATATCAGAATCAGAAGTTGTGGATCCGTTCGACCACCTGATCAATCTATAGGTATCCGTAAAGGTGATAATATTGGGAGTAGGATTATAGATCTCGAGAGCTTTGTTATTGTTCCACCCTTCAACATACTCCGAAATAAAGAGGTCTGAACAATCCTGGGCCGAAACGAATCCAGCCAATGCTAAAGCAATAATAAAGAGGTAAAGTTTCTTCATAACTAAACGATTTAATGTTTAAAATGGACAAATAACAAAAGTAAGAAAAGTGACAGGGATGAGATTAATGAAATGTCAATTGTTAGTAACTTTCAACCCTTCGGTTGAATCTTTGAAATATGAGCAGAAAGACTGGCTACCCGGTTGCCATCCATCTCGAGAATAGTGAAGTTATAACCACCGAACCTGAAGTGATTGTTTACCTCCGGGATTTTACCAAGCGTGTACATAGCCAACCCTCCGACAGTACTGAAGTTACGGGCCTCCTCCTTAAACTCTTCGTCATCCAGGTCAGGAATCTCCAGCATATCGGCCAACTCCCAGAAGTTCATGCTGCCGCTGATTAAGTAAGATCCATCAGGATTTTGTTCGTAATCGGGAGGTTCCTTATCGGTTAGGTCGGGCAGGTCGCCCAGGATATGCTCCACCAGGTCGTGGAGGGTTATCAGCCCCTCAACAGTGCCATATTCATCCACCACAATGGCTATGTGAATTTTCTGTTCCCTGAATTTCTCGAGGATGTCCGTTGCCGACATGTTCTCAGTCACATAAACAGGCTCGGAGAGGATGGAGGTGAGATCAGGAGCATCGTCGGTGTTGAGGATCCCAATCAGGTCTTTGACCACAAGGATTCCCTTAATCTGATCAAGGGAGCCATCGCCAACCGGGTATTTCGAATAGCCCATCTCGTTGATTAGTGCTAAAATCTCCTCCTTATTCATATTCAAGTCAATCCACCGGATATCGATGCTTGGTGTCATAATGGAGAAGGCTGTTTTTGCCCCAAAACGGAATACATCTTTGATAATCTCCGACTCCTGTTTGTCAATCACACCGTGTTCGGAGCTCTGGCGGATCATCAGCTTCAGCTCCTGCTCCGTGATATGATACTCGGTGCCGCCTTTTACCCCGAATAGTTTCATGATGCCTTTGGTCGACATGCTTAAAACCCAAACAATGGGGTGAAGTACCTTAGCCACTCCCTTCATAAAGGGAGCCAGGGCTATGGTTATCGGTTCCGAATGGTTGAAAGCGATCGATTTGGGTACCGTCTCACCGAAGACCAGGGTAAAGTATGTCACGATAGTCACGACAAGAGACAGGGTGATCCGATATAAAAGGGTTGGGTCCAATCCCAGACCTTCCAGTAATGGCAATACTATCGCAGTGATCTCCACCCCGCCATAAGCTCCGGCAAGGATACTTGCCAGGGTAATTCCGATTTGCATGGTGGAGAGAAAATCCTCGATGTTTTTTAATTGACCAATTGCAATTTTCGCACCGCTGCTCCCATCCTCCGCTCTCTCCTGCAGCCTTGACTCCCGGCAGGACACCAGTGCAATTTCATACATGGAAAAGAGGCCACTGATCAGGATTAGGATACTAATAATAAAAAACTCCATAGGGATATTTCAATTATTCAAAAGTAAAAAAAATTAAGTTAACGTATAACCTTTTCGATCGAAACCGGATTAACAGTTCTCTTTGTGTTCAATTCTGTAGAACAGAAAGCCTCCCAATCGCTGCTTCAATCCCTTCAACCTCCCTGAAGATTAATGAGAGCCGTTCACGTTCCTGCTTCATGACACATCCGACAGGGCGG
>ERZ889078.1096-NODE-1096-length-22375-cov-8.208199_pt1 | contig 22375 bp, 18 predicted proteins | sample MGYA00521266_ERZ889078 | MGnify/ENA primary metagenome ERZ889078 (study PRJEB32303, sample SAMEA104408618) | aquatic metagenome | biome: Brackish water; feature: Pelagic; material: water | place: Baltic Sea | collected 2014-06-16T06:34:00 | depth 76,534 m ...
GATGACGGCAACGTCTGCACCACCGAAGCCTGTGACAAGGCGACTGGCCTGTGCAGCTTCGCCGCCGCGAAGACGGGCACCACGTGCGACGACGGCGACAAGTGCACGACCGGTGACGCCTGCAAAAACGGGCTTTGCGCGACGAGCACGCCAAAGAGCTGCGACGACAAGGACCCGTGCACTGCGGACACCTGTACGGCGAACACCGGCGGCTGCGTGCATACGAAGATCGTGGGCTGCGGCGGCAGCTGCAAGACGGACAGCAACTGCCAGCAAGACAGCAACGTCTGCACGAAGAACGTGTGCGATACGAAGGCTGGCAAGTGCCAATCCCAGCAGACCACGGCGTCTTGCAGCGACGGAAAGAACTGCACCGTGGGCGACAAATGCGTGGCGGGTGTGTGCGCTGGCACGAACAAGAGCTGCGACGACAGCAAGCCGTGCACCAATGACAGCTGCCAGGCCAGCAACGGCGCCTGTGTTCACACCAACAAGAACAACGGCGCTGGCTGCAGCGACGGCACCAGCTGCACCTACGGAGATTCGTGCAATAACGGCGTCTGCGCTGGGGCGCCGCTCAACTGCGACGACAAGAACACCTGCACGCTCGACACGTGCAACGCCACGACGGGCAAGTGTGTGCATCAGACCGTGTTCGGGTGCGGCGGCAACTGCACGAAGGACTCGCAGTGCAAGCAGGACAGCAACGTGTGCCGCACCAACGTCTGCGATTTGAACCAGAAGAAGTGCTTCTTCAAGGACAACAACGCGCTGTGCAGCGACGGCAAGCCGTGCACCGTGAAGGACATCTGCGCGAACGGCGCGTGCACGAGCGGGCCGACGAAGACCTGCAATGACGGCGACGCGTGCACGACGGACTACTGCGACGCCAAGACAGGGCAGTGCAAAGCGACCGCCATCAAGGGCTGTGTCACGTGCAAGAATAACCTGCAGTGCAACGATGGGTTGCCTTGCACGCTCGACCAGTGCAGCGGTGGCAAGTGCAAAAACACGGCGATTGCGGGGTGTAAGGTCTGCAGCAACTTTAAGCAGTGCGACGACAAGAGCGTCTGCACGACCGACGCTTGCATCGGCGGCAAGTGCGTCAACACCCAGATCCCCAGCTGCAAGGCGTGCAGCACCAAGGCGCAGTGCAACGACGGCAACCCCTGCACCAATGACGCGTGCCAGACGGCTGGCTTCTGCACGAACCTACCGGTCACCGGCTGCGTGCCTTGTCAGGACAAGGCCGACTGCAACGACGGTGAGAAGTGCACTGCGGACTCGTGCCTCAGCAACAAGTGCGTAAACACCGTGATTTCGGGCTGCAAGTAGGTTTGGAGGCTCAAGTAGGCTGGAGGCCGGGCCTACCAGTGTCCGCCGGTGTGCCGCTCGAGAAAGCGGCGCCGGAGCTTAGTGGCCACGTGCGTGAGGTTTCTGCTGGCGCGCTCGGCCAGCGTCTCCGCCACAGCCAGCGCCACGCCTGGCACCCGACGGTTTCGCGACAACACCCCGGGGAGCTGGCGGATCCCGGCGCTGCGAATATGGATGCGGTTGAGCCCGGCCCGCAGGTGGCGCCGGTCCACGTCGGTGCACTCCGGCCGCTGCATCAGCTGATCGTAGGCCGCCTCGACCGTCGCCGCCATGCGCTGGGCCTGCGCCGGGCCGACGCTGATGTTGTCGCCGTGCATGCGGTAGTGCACCACAGTCCGCTCCAGGCGCGCGAAATCGCCGTGGTAGGTCATGAGATACCACTGCTGCCAGTCGTGGCGAGTCGGGCTATCGAGGGGAAAGGGCGGCAGCTTGTCGTGGATGGATCGGCGCACGACCATACCCACCGCCGGCACCACGTTCTCGTAGGCGAGCTGAATTCGCAGCGTGGCGCCGTTGAGCCGTGTCCATGCGGTCGGGGCCGCGGGCCGCTCCGCGCCCGTCACGCGGCCGTCTTGATCGACCGAGAGATGGTGACCAAAAACGGCGTTGATGTCGGGATTTGCCTCCAGGATGGCCGTGGCGTCGGCGAAGAAGTTGGGATCGACGAGGTAGTCGTCGCCGGAGAGCAGCGCGTAGGCGTCGCCCGTCAACGCCTGGACGCGATGTCGAAAGTGCGCGACAGGCCCCATATTTGTCGGGTTGCGGACCAGCGTCGCCGCTGCCCACGGCGCGATCAACGCTTCGAGCGCCTCCGCGGTGCTGTCGGGCGAGCAGTCGTCGCTCACGAGCCAGGTCTCCGGCTGACGGGTCTGCGCGGCGACACCGGCGAGGGCGTCCGGCAGGAACTTGTCGAAATTGTAGCTGAGAACGACGACGTCAAGCGACTTGATAGCGGTGGTCATGGCGATCCTCGGTGGCTGCCCCCCTGCGGAACCGGCGCGCGAGAATGGCGCAAAATGGGGCGTTGAGGTTAGCCGCTCGGGATCGGCTTGCGCAATGCGTCGGCGGCGGACACGTCATGTAGACGTCGGGCTGCTCACCCGGCGCGCCGTTCGCACGTCGCGCTGCGGCTTGGTTCCCGGCAGCGCGCGTCAGGTGCGCCCTAGGCGCCGCCGCACCTTCGCCAACACCGTCTCGATCGCGGCCTTCATGCCGATGCGCTTGTCGAGCTCGCGGTAGGAGTAGCGGGTAGAGATGAGAATGAGGATGAGCCCGATGCCGTAGCCGTACCACGACGAGATCAGGCGCACCGACAGAAAACAGGCGACGGCGAGGGCGAGCTGGGCCGCGAAGAGCCGGAAAAAGCTGACTTCGAAGCGGAAGTTGTAGCGTGCGCGGGCGATCAGCACGACCTGCAGCAGGTAGACGACATAGGCGACCAAGAACGCGACGCCGAGCCCCTCCAACCCAAACCAGTAGTACCCCGCCATGTTGATGAGCAGCATGTAGGCGTTGGCGACGAACTCGCTGATGATGAACAGGCGCGAGTCGCCCTTCGGGACAAACACGAAGCCGACCGCCCAGCTGGCCGCCTTGAACAAGATGCCGATCGCGGCCCAGTTCATCATCTGATCGATCGCGAGGAACTTCTCCGAGTAGAGAATAATCACCGCCAGTTTTACGAAGACCATGAACGCCAAGATGATGGGGCCCAGGATGAGCACGGCGACGTCGGCTTGCTGGTTGATGGTCTGGGTGCAGGCCTCGTCGTCGTGCGCAACGGCTGATAAACGGGGGTAATAGTCCGTCAGCATCGCGGTGAACACCATGCCGACGTACTGGTTGATGATGCTAAAACCCGCCGAGTAGAGGCCGACGTCGTCCACGGTGCCGGCCCAGCTGATGAAGATGCGCAACAGGTACACGGTGGCGCTCAGCAGCAGGCCGTTGAGGGCGATGACCACGCCCATCGTGACCATGCCTTTGCCTTCGTGCAGCGTCTCCTTGAGCGACACCGCCACTCTCTCGACGCGGACCCGGCGCCCGAACCACGCCGCCGTGGCGAGATTGGTGATGGCGCCGACCACGATCGCGGGGACGATGCCGTCGTTGCCGTAAAACCAGTACATCGGCACGGCGCACAGCAGCCCAGCGGTCGCGCCGAGCACGCTGGCGGCGGCGAGGTCCTTGAGGCGGCGCATGCCTTGCAACAGCACGCGTTGGCCGGCCGCGAGCTGACCGAGCAGCAACGTGGTGGACACCGCCACAAAACCGAGAGTGTGCTCTCGCGTACCAAACGCGATCTCGCTGAGCCACGGCGCGAGCACGAGGGTGATCAGCGTTCCGGCGAGGCCCGTGACCCAGACCAAGCGGCGAAACACCGTCACGATGGTGGCGATGCGACGCTCGTCACCCGTGGCGTTGGCGGCGGCGATGTCCTTGATGGCGCTGGTGGCGAGGCCGAGGCTCGTCAGGCTGCGGATGACCTCTGTCGTCGAGGCGAACAGGCCCCCGAGCCCCATGCCGGCCGGTCCCAGCAACACCGCCACAAACTTCGAGCGAATCACCGCGATGAGGATGTTGAAGACCTGCACGCCGCCAAAAAGCGAGGTGGCCTTCAGGATCTGCCGGTAGGAGGAGCGCTTCTCCGCATGCTCGGCCTGCTCGGCCTGCGCTGCCTGCGCTGCCTGCGCTGCGTGCTCGGTCTCCGATGGTTCGCTCACGAGGCGGGCTCCTCGGACCAAGTCGAGAGGGCAGCCTCGATACGCGCTGGGTCGATCGTAAAGGCCTCGTGGAAATCCAGCAGCAGCGTCTCATCGCCCGACTCTGCGGTGACGTAGCGCAGCTCGGCGCCAACGTGGGCGGCCAAGGTCGAGAAGACGGCTGCGGGGAGCTGTGTCTTGGCGAGGACCAGGACCTGACAGCCAGCCGAGCAGAACAGCAGGTTCGTGAAGGCCGCGCCAGAACCTCCGACGATCTGCTCGGCTTGTTGGAACAGGGCGATTTGGTCGTCGATCGAGAGATCTTCGGGGAACACCTCTTCGAATCCATAGCGGCGCAGGACGGCGAGCACGTCGTCCTCGTTGAAGCGGCGCCGCACGCTCGCTTTGCGCCGCGACAGGTAGCATCGCCGCGGGAAGGCGGTCGCGCGCGCGGTGGGCGCGTGGGCTGCGAGCAAGGCGGCGCGGAGGTCATCGAGCGCCGCCAAATCAAACCGGGTGTCGCTCGGTCGCAAGTCGTAGTCGTGCACGAGGTTCGGCGGAATGAAGTTGGGCGACGACAACACAGTCAGCTCGTCGACCCGATAGCGCACACCTTTGGTGAGGGGGATGACCCGACGGCCGCTTGGATTGAGCAGCGCCAGCAGCCGGCCGAACTGCGGCACCGTGGTCACCACGGCATCGACGAGCAGCGGCACGTCCGCCGAGAGCGCCAGCGCGTCGGCCATGGGCAGCTTGATCAGCAACTCGACGAGCAGATGATAGAGGTTCCAGCCGAAGTTGCCGCCGAGGTAGAGCCCGCGTGGGATGGTCGGGCCAACGTCTGGCGCCGTCACCAAGAAGCGTTCGGCGTCTTGGTAGCGGCTCGCCTCGTCCGTGTATCGGTAGCGCCGGTCGGGGTCGTGTGAGGCCAAATCGTGCAGGGCCCGGCCATCTGGCAGCAGGATGAGGCTCGACCCCCCGACCACCTCACAGCCCGTAAAAACAGCGCCGTAGCGATGTGGACCCGCCGAGGCGACTAGGTCATCGCCGATCTGGGTTGGCCGCGCATCACCGTCAAATCGAGGCGCGGCGTAGTGCAGCTGCGTTGGCCGGTCGAAGAGCACCCGCAATCCGGGCGGGTGTTCGGCGGCATAGGCTGCGAATGAGACGACCTCGCGCACGTCGTAGCCAGCGCGTCGCCCCAGCGGAAGGGACACAAAGGCCAACGGGTGGCCTGCCAGCGCGTTGGTCAGCAGCTCGTAGCGACGCACCCATGGCAGGCGGACCAGATTGCGAGCGTGACGACCGACCGTGCGAACCGGTGCGGGCAGCCATTTGCGGGCGCGCGCGGCGTCGAACTTCATCTGCTCTTCCTACGCCGGCGCATGGGCTTCGGCCACGAGAACTCGGACGGGCGCGGGGTTGTCCCGATCGGCAGGCCACGAGCCGAGCTTTTCCCACGATTGCCGCCCTAGCACCACCCGCGGCTGCGGCTTCTCGGGGTGTGACCGGTCGTGGCCGGCGCCTGCACACAAGTTGGCGAACGGGCTGCCGAACAGCGTGGCATAGCGCCCGTCCAACCCGGATTGCTGGCCTGCTAGCGCGTCGGCGCGTCCGGTCTCAGCGTCGGCAAGAGCGTCGGCCACGCCGCGGCGATGGCGGCCGCGATCGCCTCGTGACCGGCGGCGTTTGGATGGGGATCGGGCGCCGGCACCTCGACAAAGCGCGCCGCCGCACCGAGCCGTCGCACGGTCGCATCAAACGACGGCGCCATGTCCAAGAAGGGCACTTGAGCGGCGGTGAGCATGCGCCGCAGCGTCTGGTGGTGAGCGCGCCCGTGGGGGCCACACAGGTCGTCCCGAATCGGCATCAGCACCGCGGCGACCGGGACGTTGGCCTTGGCGGCGGTCTTCAGCAACACCTGCAATCCGTCCGCATATCCGGCCTCAGCGGCCGCGTCGGACATGTTGGGATCGGCCGTGGCCGTCGCGTTGAACCAGGCGACCGCCACCGCCGAGAGCGCGCTCCATCGCGCCAGCACGAGCATCGGAAACGGCGGGGGGCTGTAGCGCAACCAGACGCGCGGCGTGTCCGACGCCGGGTCCGGCCGCTCACAGCGCAGCTCCACCTGGCCGCGCCGACGCACCAACGGCGACTCGCCCCGACACCAGAGGCGGCGGCGATGGATCTCCTCCAGGTCGTTGCAGGCGTAGGCGTGCAGGACGATCGCCGCCACCGGCAGCCGTCGCAGCCACTGGCGTGCGACGTGGGCCTGCACGTCGACCGAGGTGCCGCCAAGGCCGGTGTTGAGGTGGACAAATTCGACGCCGCGCGACCGCAGCAGCGCCGTGAATCGCTGCTGGGGGTCGACGCCCGTACCGGCGAGGTTCGAGTCTCCGATGTGCAACACCACCGGCCTCTCGGTCGGCACGGGGGGCGCGCGACAGCGCGAATCGGGGAGCACGCCGCCCTGCCACGGTACGCAATAGCCGGGCTCTGCGAGCACGAGTCGCGCCGCGAGCCCGCCGGGCGCCAGCGTGATCGGAAGGCTGCGCTCAGGCGGAACGATCGGGTGCGGCCAGTCGATCACCTGCAGCGCCACCTCCAAGATCACGAGACCCAGCAGCGTGCCGAAGGCGATCCGCGCCGCTCGTCGCCACGCGGTCGCTGGATCGAGCCAGAGGACGGCCACCGCGGCCGCGACCGTCGTGACGGCCACCGCGTCCCAGAGCCCAACCCTGCCGCTCCACACCAACGTGGTCGGCACCGCCGCGGCCAGCGCAACCGCGCTCCCGGCCCGCAATCCTGCGGCCACAGCGGAGCGTCGTGTCACCGTGGCGGGTGGCGCCACCGCGCGAACCAGCGCCGCGGCGGCCGCGCCAAGCAGCGACGCCAACAGCAGCCACGCGACCAACACCGCGGCGATGGCTGGCGCGCCCAGGTACTCAGCGGGTGTCTCGTTGACGCTGGGTGCAAGCGGTGGCGCGGAACGTCGGTCGGCGCCAGCCGCACGATCGGATGCTCCCGGCGGGCGCCACAGCGGCGGTAGCCCAGCCAGCACGCGACGCAGCGACGCGGCGTCCGCAGGCGTGGGCGCGACGATGGCGACACAACCCACCGGCAGCGAATCGCCGCCGCACGCGGCGCTGGCTTGTGTCACGCGGAACGTCGCGCAAGTCGCCCCGTGGCAGCTGCGCCCGGCGATCCCGAGCGGTCCAAGCGACGCAGACTCCAGCCGCCAGCCCGCTGGTGTCGCGGCGAAGCGCTGCTCCAGCTTCGCGCCAGCGTCAGGTGGCAGCACCAGATCAGCGGCGAGGGCTGCAGACGACACCAAGCCGAGCGCCGTGCAGAGCGGCAAGTACCACGCCACCCAGAGCCGCCCACGTGCCGGTGGCAAGCGGCGGCGGCCGGACGGATCATTCCAAGCTCGGGCACCTGTGGACAACGCGGCCGCCGGTGTTTGGGAAGAAGTCGCGAAGCCCGCGAACAGCAGGAATGCTTGATTTATCAGGCTTTGGCGCGAAACGCCACGACCGGGCGGCTGAAGCTGCGCCGGGATGTTGCCATGTTGGGCTGGGCTGCGCTGGGCTGCGCTGGGCTGCGCTGGGCTGCGCTGGGCTGCGCTGGGCTGGAGCGCGAGGCGCTGCGCCGACGGCAGACAGATCTACCCTTGATATTTCGGACCATTGCGGTGACCTTTCATGCGCATCGTCGCTGCAACGCCGGATATCTTGGGAGTTCGCGTGCTGTTGGCGCCTTCATGGGGCTACGCAATGGCGTCTGTTCGCGCGCGCCCGACCACGGCCGCGACACATGAGTTCACCGGCCGCCAGGCACGGCGCCGCAGCCAAGCGCAACGCCGCGGCCAAGCGCTACGCCGCAGGGTCGCGATCCTAGGGCCGCGAGCCGCGCGGGCTGACCGCACGGTCGCGTTCGTGTGCTTGACGGCCATCGTCGCGTTCGCAGGCTTCGCGGCGCCGGCCCACGCCAGCTTCGGCGACGTGTATGGGTTCGGCGCGCGCGCCAGCGCCATGGGCGGCGCGCACACCGCGTTGGCGAATGACCTGTCGGCGCTGCACTACAACATCTCTGGCATGACGTTCGGCCCGCCAACCTTCGGCGTCGGCTTCCACGTCGGGCTCGACGATGTGACGATCCGGATGAAGCCGCGTCCCAACGGCTATGATTTGCCCGACCGAGGCGGCGATTCGCCGAGGATCCCGACCTCCTACCGCCTCGAGAAGCGCGCCGACACGACGAACCTACCCAACCTCTACCAGCTCATGATCGGCGGCACGTGGTCGCTCAGCATCCCGAACTTGCGTGTCGGATTTGCCTTGCTGCTGCCGGCGAAGGGCCTCGGCGCGCAGGGTTCGCGTTTTCCGGACGAGCGCGAGCAGTACCACTCCAACCGCCTGGACTTCGATCTCATCGGCCGGCGTTCGAACCACCTCACCATCCTCACGGGTGCCGCGTTTCGGATGTACGACTGGCTCAGCATCGGCGCGGGTTTCTCGGTGATGCCGTCCGCGCAGACCACCAGCAGCGTCTATCTGCCCGACGCGAGCCGGCAGGAGGTGCTGGACATGAGTTTGACCAACAACCAAAGCACCTTCTTCGCCTTTAACGCCGGCGTCACGCTGCAGCCGACGGAGCACCTGCGGTTGGGGGTCTCGTGGCGGTCGGAGACGTACTTCTCCATCCAGGTGGCCAATGAGATTCAAATCAACGGCTTCCAGAGCGACCCCAAGAGCTTCCCGGTGAAGCAGCGCGTGCTCGTCGTCACCAATTACATCCCAGACACCTTGAACGTCGGCGCGGCGTGGGAGCAGGGGGCGCTGACCTTGGCGGTCGACGCGGTCCTCGCGCGCTGGAGTGGTTTTCGCAATCGGCAGGGGGAGCAGCCGCGGAAGTTCAGCGACACGGTGAGCGTCCGGCTTGGCGGAGAGTTCAGCGGGCGGGGTAGCACGACGTTTCGGGCCGGGCTGAGCTGGGAGCCGACGCCAGTACCGGACCAGACCGGGCGCACGAACTACGTCGACAATGATCGGATCCGCGCGACGGTTGGCGCTGGGCACAGCATCTCGCTGCTCGGCCAACCCTTCGAGCTCGCGTGGGCCATCGGGATACAACACCTGCTCCCCCGCGATACCAACAAGGCCGAGCTGGCGACCTACCCGACCTGCGCGGCGGGGGTGACGACGGTGTGCGACGAGATCGATGACAGCACGGTCGACCCCATTACGGGCAAGCCCGACCCGGCCTACGCGGGCTTACAGACTGGAAATCCGGGCTTTCCGGGCTGGCAGAGCTTTGGCGATCTGCTCTCTGTCGGCGTCGATCTCAAGTGGCGGTTCTGATGCGCGGTTCGTCTCACCCATGGCTGCTGACCTCGTTGATGCTCGCGATGCTGGGCGCCGGCTGCGAGCCCGATCCTTCCGCGTCAGCGTTTGGCGACCAAATCACGGACGCTGGCAGCGGCGGCGGCGATGGTGCCGTCGCGCTCGACGGGGCGGCCAGCGGCACGACCCCGTACACTGGGGCGTGGGCCCTCGCGACGGATTGGTCGGTCTGCGTCACCATCGGCGACCAGCGCATCGAGACGCGGTCACGCAAGCTGTTGCTCGTGACGATGACGCGCAAGGGCAACCGAATCCTCGAGCGGCGTCAGGTCTGCCAGCTGCAATTGACCCCGATTTTCAGCCTAAAGACAGTGGTGCCCGACGTCGTGCTCCAGGCGGTCCCAGTGCTGGAGGTGGAGAGTCGCGTGCTCGGCGAGGGGAGCGAGGAGGTGGCGTACGCCGGCGGCATCGAGGCGCAGCTCATGGGGCTGAGTATGGGCAACCCGGTCTATGACGAGATGCCAACCAAAGACCAGCCCTCCGATCCGCGGCTCACCGATCCTGAGGCCGATGGTCACCCCGGCGCGACGTTTGTGGTGGGCGCCGGTTGCGAGCTGTACGTGGCGCAGCGCGAGGTCTCGAGTCTGGCTGGGCGGTTGGTGTCCGTCGATCGCTTCGAGGGCACCGGCGTTCACGCGACCGAGCAGGTCGTCTTTGGCTCGTCAAAGCCCTTCTGCGGGCAGACCTTCAAGACGTTCTCCAACACGCCGCATCACCGCTTCGTGCTGCAGCGCATGAACGTCGCGGCCTGGGACGATGACAAGAGCGGCGCCGTCGACTGCACCGAGCTCATGGCCCACCAGACCGAGCTGGTGACGTGGGCGACGCCGGACGACAGCCGCTGCCCGAAGGTGGCGCTTTGAATCCGCTGGGCGCCGCGGCGGCGATTCACCTCCCGCTGCGACCGCTCAGGCGACTGCTCTCGATGTTGCTGCTGCCGCTGTCGGTGCTGGGCGGGCCGTTGCTAGCCAACGCGGCGCCGCCGGAGCCGGCCGAACCGGCTAAACCCGCCAAGCCGGGCCGCGCGCCGCCGACGTTGCGCAGAGCGCCACCGGACACGACGGGGCCGCGCGCGGCGTTGGCCGCCGGCCAGATCGTGCTGAAAACCTACAACATCAAGGGTTACGGCGTGCCGCGCATCGTCGCTGAGGCCGTCGTCGACGCGCCCGCGGCGGCCATCTTCGCCATCGTGTCCGACTGCCGCAACATCAAGCGACTCGTCGAGGCCGTAGATGCGGTCAAGCTGATCTCACGCTCCGCGACCCGCCACAGCTGCTGAATTCACGTCGACACCCCGTTCCCGTTCAGCGCGCTGGAGTCCACGATGGACTACATCAAGCTGGTCACGCCGACGCGCACGACGATGCGCTTTCAGATGGTGCGCGGCGACTACCTCCGCAACCGCGGCAGCTGGACGTTTACGCCCTTCGACGCCGCCGGCAAGCGCACGCTGGTGCGCTACGACTTGCACTGCGTTCCGAAGATGCGGTCGCCCGATGCGGCCATCACGTGGGGCACCAAGCGCAACATTCGCGGGATGTTGAAGAAGCTCCGAACCATGGTGCGATAATTCGAGTTCAGACTTTTGCTCGCGTGATGGGCGCTTCCCGTTGGCTGTAGCCACCGACCCAGACAGCCGAGCGTGGGTCGCCGGCCTCAGGAGATCGGCGCGCGGAGGCCGTCGTTGTTGCGGTGGCGCGCGAAGTTACCTAGCGTCTGGGGGACTTCACGCCTTGGGGGCCGACGATGAGCACGACCGAACCACCGCAGCAAGAGACGCAGCAGCCCGAGCAGGCCGACCCAGCCGCGTCGGATGCAGCCCGTGGTGGACAACAGGGTGGCCAGTCAGTCAGCGAGACCAAGGGCAAGGGCAAGGGCAAGGGCAAGACAGAAGCGCGGCTCAGCGGTGATCAGGCCCGAAAAGACAAGGTGGCAGACAAGATCGCACGGGAGCGCTTCGAGGCCCAGTCGCGGCGTGTGCGGCCCAATGGCTACGGCGGCAACCTCGACAAAGCGGGCCTGCGTCCGCTGCGCGCCAACGAGCTGGGCCCAGAGAAGAACGTCAGCCAGAAGGCCGTCGCCGCTGCGCCGCCGAGCTGGCGCGATCGGGTTGTGGCGGAGATCCCGTCTGAGCAGGTGGCGCCCGACGATCCCGGTCACACCTATCACGTGCTCGACGACCAGAGCGTGGTGTCGACCTCGGAGCCGGCTGTCATCGACAGCGACACGGCCACCAAGGCTGCAAACGTGGCTGGCAAGAAGGCTGAGCAGAAACAAGAGCCGGCGCCACAGGTGACGGAGATCGTGAAGAGCATCGAAGATCTACAGCTGATGATCACCGAGCATCAGCGGACGCGATCGACCGACACGAAGACCCCGGAGATCATCTCCGCGGCGCGCGCCAAGGTGCAGCGCCTGCGCGCCCGACTGGACGACGTGGAGGCCAGCGGCGCCGACAAGCAGACCTTCATGAAGGTGAAGCAGCGACTCGACCGCGCGGTTGAGATGGTGGACGCGGCGGAAAACGACCACCACAAGGCCGTTCAGGAAGACGAGGCGCGCAAGAAGAAGACGGAGTCCGAGGCGGGTGACGACGAGGGCGGCGAGAAGCAGCCCAGCGCGGCGAAGAAGGCCAAGAAGTGGGTCGGCGACCACGCTGAGATGAAGGGCACCTTGGTCAAGAAAGAGGCGTCGGCGAGCGGCGCGGTCTTTGGCGATGACAAGGCGAAGGAGTCCGAGGGCCCGCTCGGTGCCAAGCGGGTGTCAAAGCACGCCGCGCTCAGCGGAGAGGCCAAAGCGGCGGCGGAGGTCACGCTCGGCAAAGACGGGCTGCAAGCGGACGCGAGCGCGGAAGCGAAGGCGTCACTGGTCGACCTGCAAGAGCGCTGGGAGTGGCGTTTTCCCTTCGAGGCGCTCGGCGAGGCGGCGGAGGCGACGCTGTACCTTTTTGCGAAGGGGAACGTCGGGGCCGAGGCGAAGGCCAAGCTCAGCGCGAACGTCAAAGCGTTGAGTCCGAAGTCGCCAAAACTCGATGAAAACGAGCTCATGGCGGGTGTTGGCGTCTTCGCCGGGGCCAAAGTCCAGCTCGGTGTCGGCGCGGCTTACGAGTGGAAGAAGAAGGACCTCAAGTCCTACGCCGGCAAGCTGCAGAAGAGCGCGACGGCCATCATCAAGCTGATCTCGGCGGTGAATCCGTCTCTGGGCTGGCTGTTCAAGCAGATGGGCGGCGCGGAGGCGGCGGAGCAGCTGCTCGAGTGGCTCTTCAGCTGGGGCGCGACGGGCAAGGTGCCGTTGATCGGCGTCGAGGCGATGGGCGAGGGCAGCGCTGGCGTCGGCGCGCAGGCGATGGCGAAGGCCGGAATCAAGGGCGGAAAGCTCGATTTCATGGCCAAGGCCAACGCCACATGGGGGCTAGGGCTCGGTGGCATGGTCAAGGTGATGTTAGACGTGGTCGAGGGGCCGAAGTACGCAATTCTGTGCCTCGGCGAGCTGCTGCCGATGGCCGAGAAGTACGCCTCCGAGCAGATGGACAAGGCGATCGCGGCGGGCCTCAGCGGCGTCACCGCGCTCTGGGATTGGCTCAGCGCCGACGACAAGGCCCGCGAGGCGGTGGCCAATGGTGCGCACAAGGTGCTCGGCGCCAAGGAGCGCGGCGAGATGATCAAGACCATGATGAGCGGCTTCTGCGGTGACGCGGACGAGGACGCGATCGTCGCGATCCTGCGTTTCTCCAAGGGCAAAGGGGATCTCTGGTCGGTGGTTCGCCACGCTGGCGGCAAGGACGACATCCTCTGGGCGCTTGATGGCGCACAGGACACCGCCGCGGTGAAGATCCTCGGTGGTTGATGCGCACGCCGCGACGGCCGCGGTGACGGCGTTTGCGAAGGCTGTCGCGCTCACCGAGGCGGCGGCAGCGCACGGCGTGTGCGACGACGCGGCTTGGGCGACGCGCCACGGCGACAGCCCGCAGCGCCTGTTTCGCAAAGCCAGCGATCCACGGCGTGGCTACGCGCTCCAGGTTGGCGAGGCGACGGCTGGCGAAGATGGCCGGGCGGCCGTGCAGGTAGACCTGACGCGCGCCGACGCACGCCTCGGTGGCGTGTGGTTGCTCGGGCGGCCCGCGCCGGACAGCGACGCCGATTGGCGCATCACCGGGGTGTGCAAGGTGCCGAGCTGGCGGGACGCTTTCCTGCGCGGTCAGGTCCCTGCGCTGCTGGACTACGCCGCGATGCCGACCTATCCCGCGGCCGCGGACGGCGTGGTGGCGCTGTGTGCGCTGGGCCAGCGGGCGGTGGCGGACACCGGCGACGCGCGCGACATGCTGACGGCGCTGATGAACGAAGACGACGCGGCCGCAGCGGTCGTCGCGCGGCTTCAGGCGCTCATCACGTCTGGCGCGCAGATTCGGGTCGTCGACAGCCGTTGGCTGCCGCGCCTTGGGCGGGCTGTGGTGCGCGCGGAGGCTGTGTTTCCGGGCGTTGCGAGGGCTGCGGGCGTCCCAGACCAGCCGACGGACGCCGAGCCGACCGACGCCGAGCCGACCGACGCCGAGCCGACCGACTCCGAGCCGACGTCGCTCTGGATCCATGCGGAAGCGGGGCCGCCGCTGAGCTGGCTGCTGATCGAAGAGACGCTGCGGGCCGAAGCGCTCACAACTTGAGCGCCGCCACCACGCCACGGCTGACCGGCACAGAGGTCTGCGCGCTGCGTGACCTCCGGCTGCGACCGAGGGGCCGGCCGGCCAGCGGCGCCGGGCTGCTCGCCATGCTGGTCGCCAGCACCCTGCCGCTGATGGGCTGCGGGCAGTACGACGCCAGCGCTGACGAACGCGCGCTCAGACGCGTCGTGCAGTCCGCACAGTACGACGTGGCAGCCAAGGTGTTTCGGAATCGACGGCGCCTGTCCTTCACGGGCGATCTCGACTCCGAGGCGACCGACCACGGCAGGCCAGGACGCACGCGGCCAAGCACCTTCGCGGTCCTGCTGCGCTTCATCGCCAACAACAACCTCACCCGTCCGGCGTCGCGTCTGCCCGAGGTCAAGCCCGATCTCGCCGCGTTCCTGAGCGACGGCCGGGTGCTGAAGACCATCTGGCTCGGCCACTCCACGTTTCTCGTCCTCATCGGCGGAAAGGTGATCCTCTTCGATCCCGTACTATCGGACTACGCCTCGCCCGTGTCGGGTTTCATCAAGCGCTTCCAGCCGCCGGTGCTGTCGGTGAGCGACCTGCCCGACATCGACACCATCGTCATCTCACACGACCACTACGACCACCTCGACTACGACACCATCGTGCGCTTTCGCGGCCGAAAGACGCGGTTCTTGGTGCCACTAGGCGTCGGCGCGCACCTGCGTGGCTGGGGCATCGCACCTGAACACATCACCGAGTTGGACTGGTGGCAGGAGGTGAAACGCGGCGAGTTGCGCTTCACCCTGACACCCGCGCAGCACTTCTCCGGCCGCGGGCTCACGAGTCGCAACGCGACGCTCTGGGGCTCCTGGGTGGTGCGGTCGGCGGACCATCGGATGTTCTTCTCGGGCGACGGCGGATACGACAATCACTTCAAGAAAATCGGCAGATTATTTGGTCCGTTCGATATCGTATTTTTGGAGAATGGTCAGTACAGCCCGGACTGGCCCCTCATCCACCTCTTGCCAAAGGACGGGGCGAGGGCGTTTCGGGATCTGCAGGGAAAGCGGTTGATGCCGGTGCACTGGGGCATGTTCGACCTGTCGACGCACAATTGGTACGACCCGATCGAGGCGATGAGTCGGCTCGCGAAGCAGCACGGCTTTGCGCTCGTAGCCCCAAAACTCGGGGAGATTGTCGACGTGAAGCGCGATCGCGTGTTCCCGGCTTGGTGGCGGCTGGTCATGCACCGCGATCGCCCCGCTCGCTCACACCGCTCGATCACACCGCTCGATCACACCGCTCGATGACGGGTCAGGCCCGGGACGCCCGCAGCGCTCAGTCTTGCGGCAGCCCGGCCAAGAACTCGCGCTCAAGCTCCAGCATCTCCCTGCGTCGCGCCTTGGTGCGCTTGGCTGGCGTGCCGACGTAGATCGACCACGGCTCCGTGCTCTTCAACACGAGGCTCATGGCGCCGATGGCGGTCCCCTCGGCGACGGTGACACCGGGCACGATGAAGCAGTGCGACGCGATGAGCGCGTGTTTCTCCAAGATCACCGGCGCCGCGTGGTAGCGCTTGTATTGCATCGGCACACAGGGGTTCGTCAGGAACTCGCCCGAGTAGTCGTCGCTGTTGGCGATGAGCGTCGACCGGTAGGAGACGCCCGAGAAATCCTTGAGGATGATGCCGGCCTTGCTGCCCGACAGTTGGCAGTTGACCGCCACATGCACGAAGCGACCGATGGTCACATTGCCCGAGATAATGCAGAGATCGTCGATTCTGGAGTAATCGCCAATCTCCATCAGGTGGCGCTCGTAGAAGATCGCGCGCCGGGATATTTTGACGTGCTTGCCCACATGCTTGAAGCCCAGCTCTTGCAGCTCATGCTCTTTGTAGAACGAGTCCATGTCGCGCCTCCATCGTGTCCGTAGCGTTGCCAGCTAGAGGTAGAGTCCGCCATTGAGATGGAACGTCTGACCGGTCGCGTACCGGGCGCCGTCGCTGATCAAGAACGCGATCATGGCGCCGATCTCCGCAGGGTTTCCGAGCCGTCTGGCCCGGATCTTCTCCACGATCGTCTGGAGGATCGCCTCTGGGATCTGCGTGATGATCCCTTCGCTGAAGTAGCCGAGGGCGATCACGTTGACCGTGACGTTCTTGCTCGCCAGCTCAAGCGCGGTGGCTTTGGTCAGCCCGACGACGGCCGCTTTGGCGGCGCAGTAGTGCGAAGCCCCGGCGACGCCGGTGGTCCCGATGACGCTCGACGTGTTGATGATCGTCCCGAACGCGTGTGCGCGCATGGTCGGGATGAACTCCTTGGAACACAGGAAGGTGCTCATGAGGTTCATGTCGACGACGTGCTGAAAATCCTGCTTCGACAGCTTCCAGCTCAGCCCGTTGGACGACCCGCCCGCGAGGTTGATCAGCGTCAGCACGGGCCCAAGCTTGTCCTCGATGGCCACACGCATCCGGTGGATGTCCTCCTCTGAGGTCAGCTCCGCGAAGAAGGTGTGCTTGGCCGGATCCAGGTCGAAGCTCGAGAGCACGCGCCTGATCTCCACGTCGGATCCGCGGTAGTGGCAGGCGAGATTTCGAAAGCCCTTTTCCAGCAGGTACTTCACGACGTGGCTTCCCAGCCCGCCGTTAGAACCTGTCACCAAAATCGTACCGTCTGAGACGTTCATGTCGCGCTCCCTTTCACCTGTTGAACGGCGCGGAAACTATCACGCAGTCCCACCGCTGCACAGCATCACTGCGCGCCAATGGCGCCCCGCCCATCCAGCTGGAGCGTGTTGATTGGACGCCGCAAACGTCGAGCGCGATCATTTGGGCGGCGCGGTCGCTCTCGCCGGTGACGCCAGCGTTCATCACCGCTACACTGTCGCCGCTCGCACGCGGCCCACCCGTCGCGCCGCACCACCCCCTACCGCCGCTAGCCCTCCTGGGCAGCCCGCAAGAGGTCCGCCATGGAGTTCGCGCTCACTGAGATCCAGCAGATGGTCCTGGAGACCGCCCGTAGCTTCGCCGACAACGAGCTGCTGCCGAACGCCGCGGCCACCGACAAGACCGGCACCTTCCCGGCCGCGGCCGTCAAAACCCTCGCAGAGCTTGGATTTCTCGGCGTCGCGGTCGACGAAAAATGGGGCGGCGCCGGTTTCGACAACCTCAGCTACGCCATCGCCATGGAGGAGATCAGCCGCGGCTGCGCCTCCACCGGCGTGATCATGAGCGTGAACAACTCGCTGGTCTGCGACCCCATCAAGAAGTTCGGCGACGACTTTCAGAAGAAGAGGTGGCTCACGCCGCTGGCGCAGGGCAGACGCCTCGGCTGCTTCGCCCTCTCCGAGCCCGGCTCGGGGTCGGACGCGGCGGGCATGCGCACGACGGCGATCCTCGATGGCGACGACTACGTCATCAACGGCACCAAGAACTGGATCACCAGCGGCAAAGAGGCGGATGTCTGCATCTTGATCGCCCACTCCGACCCCAGCGAGCGCCACCGCGGCATCTCGGCGTTCATCGTCGACCGCCAAGAGTCGCCGTATGGCATCGGCAAAGTCGAAGACAAGCTCGGGATCAAGGGCTCCTCGACGACGTCGCTGGTGTTCGACAACGTGCGGGTCCCGGCCGTCAACCGCCTCGGAGCCGAGGGAATGGGCTTTAAAGTCGCCATGAGCACCCTCGACGGTGGCCGCATCGGCATCGCCGCGCAGGCCTTGGGGATCGCCCGGATCGCGTTTGAGGAGGCCTTGGCGTACAGCCGCGAGCGCAGCGCGTTTGGCAAAATCATCGGCGACTTTGGTGCGATCCGCGAGATGCTGGCCGACATGGCGACCGAGATCGACGCGGCGCGGCTGCTGATCTGGCGGGCGGCGGTGGGCAAGGATCGCGGCGAGAACTTCGGCAAGCACAGCGCAATGGCCAAGCTCTACGCCTCGGAGATGAGCGCGCGGGTGTGCCACAAGGCGCTGCAGATCCACGGCGGCTACGGTTACGTGAAGGAGTACAACGCCGAGCGCCACGTGCGCGACGCGCGGATCACCGAGATCTACGAGGGCACCAGCGAGATTCAGCGCCTGGTGATCGCGCGGGCGACGCAGGTGGCCTTTGACACGAGCCAGAGCTAGGCGACCGAACTTCGACGGAGAGCACCATGATGGATTTTCTGCCAAACGCCGACGAGCTGCGCATTCAGGGGCTAGCGCGTTCCTACGCTCGCGGGCCGCTGGCTGAGCGGGCGGCGGCGCACGACGCCGGCGCGTTCCCGACGGCGAGCGTGCTGGGTCTGGCCGGGTTCGGGCTGATGGGGATCAAGAGCCCCGTTGCCCTCGGTGGGCTCGGTGGCACCAACGTTGCGTATGTGCTGGCCATCCGCGAGGTCGCGCAGGTCTGTGCTTCCACGGCGGTGACGATGGCCGTCACCAACATGGTTGGCGACATGCTGCTGCAGTTCGGCACGGCCGCGCAGCAAGAGCGATGGCTGCGGCCGCTGCTGACGGGCGCGTTCACGGCGGGCGCCTTCGCGCTGACGGAGCCCAGCGCCGGCTCTGACGCGGCGAGCCTCGGCACCAAGGCTGTGCTGAGCGACGACGGCAACACCTACGCGCTGACCGGCACCAAGATGTGGATCACCTCCGGTGACGTCGCCGGCGTGATCCTCGTGATGGCCAAAACCGACGCCGACGCCGGCGCACGTGGCATCAGCGCGTTCCTCGTCGATCCCGCAAGTGCGGGCTTTTCGGTGGGTCGCCACGAACAGAAGATGGGGCTCAAGGGCTCGTCGACCGTCTCGCTGACTTTTGACGGCGTGAAGGTCCCGGTCGAAGACCGCCTCGGACCCGAGGGGATCGGCTTTCGCATCGCCATGACCGCGCTCGACGGCGGCCGGTGCGGCATCGGCGCGCAAGCCCTGGGCATCGCCCAAGCCAGCCTCGACGCCGTCCTGGCGAGCATGGCGGCACGCAAACGCGACGATCGCGCGCTCGGCACCGATCAGGCCGCCGCCTTTCGCATCGCCGACATGGCCACGCGGATGGAGGCGGCGTGGCTCATGGTGCTGCGCGCCTCCGCCCTCAAAGACGCCGGCCAGCGGATGAGCCGCGAGGCGGCGATGGCCAAGGTCTTCGCGACCGAGGCCGCCGGGTTTGTGACCAAGACGGCCATGGGCCTCGCCAGCGCCGCTGACCTACGCACCGACAGCCCGATCGGCCGCGCCTACCGTGACGCCCGCGTGGCGCGCATCTACGAGGGCACCAGCGAAGTGCAACGCATCGTCATCGCGCGTGAGCTGGTGCGGGCGAGCTGATGCCAGAGACGCCGACAGGGTCGACGAGCCGCGTGTTGCTGGTCAGCGGCGGCGACCTGACCGCGGACCACGCGCTGGCCCGCGGCCTACGAGATGCCGGCGCAGAGGTGGTGCTGCTGCCGGATGCGCCAGACGCGGCCATCGTGGCAGCGGCGACACAAGAGGCGGTGGACGCGGTGCGCTGCCCAAGCGGACGCGTCGCGTCCGTCGCCGCGGCGATACGACGAGCAGGGCTAGACGCGACGGTGAGCGCGTCAGCCACGGTGACGGAAGCAGGGAGGCAAGCGCCATGAACTTTGAGCTCGACGAGACCCAAGAGATGATCCGCGACAGCGTGCGCAGCTTCGTAGCCGGGCGCGTCAGTCAGCCTGCGATGAAGTGGAACGAAGGTCACGGCGACGCCAGAGAGGCCCTCTGCGAGCTCGCCGGGCTGGGCCTGTTGGGCGTGCTGGTCAGCGAAAAGGCCGGCGGTGCGGGCTTGGACGTGCTCACGCTCGCCATCAGCCTCGCCGAGTTGGCCCGGGGTGACGCGGGGCTCGCCGCCATGGTCGCCCACCACAACGCGGTGGCGCTCGGCCACCTGCTTGCGGCGGGCTACGACAACAAGCCGCAGCTCCAGCGGTTCGCCCAAGGCGACGCCCTGCTCTGCCGCGCCGCCAGCGAAGGCTCAGACCACCTCGACGGCGCGACCATCACGACCACCGCCACCAAGCAGGCCGACGGCGCCTGGTCCCTCAAAGGTCACAAGCGCCTCGTGCCGCTCGGCAACTTGGCCAGCCACAGCATCGTGACCGCGATGACCGAAGCCGGCCCGATAGCCCTGCTCGTCGACCTGGACGCCGCCGGCGTCACCCGCACCCTCAGCGACACCCTCGTGGGCCTGCGCACGTGTGACCTCGCTGATCTGACCTTCGAGGCCGTCGCAGTACCCGAGGCCAACTTCCTCGGCGACGCAGCCGCAGTCGCGAGTCGCGTCGCCGCCCTGGCCCGCATCACAACCGCAGCCATCGCTTTAGGGGTCACGCGCGCAGCCCTGGCGGCCGGGGTCACCTACAGCCTCGAGCGCAAACAGTTCGGCAAACCCATCGCCCGCTTCCAACCCATTCAGTGGCAGACCGCCGACAGCGCCACCGAGCTCGAAGCCGCCGAGCTCCTCACGTGGCGCGCCGCGTGGCAGCTCTCCACCAGCGGCGCGACGGCACATTCCGTCGAAAAGGCCGCGATCTTCGCCTTGGAGTCGGCCCAGAAGGTCGCTGATCGCGCCCTGCAGATGCACGGCGGCTATGGCTACACGGTCGATTTTCCGGTTGAGCGCCACTTCCGCGACGCCGCTACGCTGCGCATTTTGGCGGACGGCCCCGACGTTCAGCGCGTCGCCATCGCCAAGGGTTTGGCGACGGGGGCCAACGGGGTCAGATGACTACACTTAACACTTGCAAGCAAGTGTTAAGTGTAGTCATCTGACCCCTCTCCCCGGCGACCAAGTCAGCAGCAACCGATCCGCCACGACCTCATTCTCAAGCGTCTGCCCCTCCATCTGAAATCGCCGCAGCATTGACCGCCCCACGTTGACGCTCACTTCGACCTCAAACAATCCGCGCGGCAAGTCCAGATGCACGGGCTTGGTACCAGAGCGTTTGCTGCCATCGATGGAGAGCGCCACCCGCGCCCCACGCGCCTTCGCGGCCGCGATCTCGGCGTACAGCTCGACCAGCCGAAACGCCTGCGCGCCATAGAGCGTCGCCTCACAGTCCACGTAAGGCGGATCGCAGTAGACGAGGTCACCCTCCCTCGCCGCCTGCAAGCTCGCCTGGTAGCCCTGGTGCACAAACTGCACGTTCGCGACGCGCGGCGCCCACCGCTCGACCCGACCCGCGAAGGCTGCTGCGCTGACGGGCCGATGTGGACCGAGCGGCGTGTTCATCGTGCCTTTCTTTGAAAATCGGATCACGCCGCCGTAGCAGCTGCGGGCCAGGAACAGCAGATCTAGCGCGTTCGGCGCGGCGTTGTAGCGGTCCCGCAGGTCGCCGTACCACGCCTTGCGGTCGCTGGCATCGAGCGCCATGAACGCGTCGCGACGCTCCGCGTAGCCGGCGACGAGGCCGGGCGCGTCGCGCTGCAGCAGCTGCCAGATGCCAATCAACGGTCCCAGCACATCGGAGGCGATCGCCCGGTCCGGCTGCAACGTGGCCAGCACCGCGCCGCTGCCGATAAAGGGCTCGTGGTAGGTGCGAATGTCGCGCGGAAACCAGCCTGCGATCTCGTGGGCGAAGCGTTGCTTGTTTCCGATCCACTTCAGCAGCTGCGTCTTCATGCGCGCGACGTCGTGAGGCGGCGGGCCGTCGCGTCGCTGCGGGGTGGTGGCTGCAAAGAGCTCGAGCTGGTCTTGTTGCGGAGGGGCCGTGTGGTGGGTCAGCGCATCACTCCTTGTCGTCATAGAAACGCGGGCTGTTGTCGACCTCTCGGCCGCGATGCTGACGCGGGCTGTTGTCGACCGGGCCCCGAGCACGCGGCTTTTCCGGGCTGGTGGAGCGGTTGGGATCGTGGTGGGAGTAGCCTTGACCGGCGTCTGAGACGGGCGCCGGCGGTTGGCCGCGCCGACGCGACCGCGCGTCCTCGACGCGGCGTTGCTGCGCCATGGCCTCCGGATCGGGTTGATGCGCATTGCGGTCGAGCGCGGGGCGGTCTGGGATGACGTCGAGCACACCGGTCAGCTGCGGGCTGGCGGCGACGGGCGCCGCCCAAGTGGCGCTGCCGGCGTCGCGCGAGGGGCGGTACAACCCACCCTCCGGTGGCGCGGCGCTGTACGGGCTCGGCGGCAGATCAGCGGGGCGTGACCGCGCCGGCGTGGAGCGGCGCTGCGCTTCGGTGTACGGGCTCGAGGCGTGGTGGGGGCGACTCGGCGGCTGGGGCGGGCGACTCGGCGCTTGGGGCGGGCGACTGGCGGCACCCACAGGATGC
>ERZ889078.1097-NODE-1097-length-22374-cov-11.583539_pt1 | contig 22374 bp, 15 predicted proteins | sample MGYA00521266_ERZ889078 | MGnify/ENA primary metagenome ERZ889078 (study PRJEB32303, sample SAMEA104408618) | aquatic metagenome | biome: Brackish water; feature: Pelagic; material: water | place: Baltic Sea | collected 2014-06-16T06:34:00 | depth 76,534 m ...
CCGGGCCACCTTGCCCTGTTTTCCAAGGTACCCTAAAGACTGTTATCTGTCCGGAGAACTCTATGACACTGAAATTGAACCTGCAGGCAGCCGATCTGAATGGCGAGGAACTGCAACACCTGGCCGAGATGCGCCGTACATGCAGTCGTAATATCCTTTTGTCCACGACCTTGGCCGCTTCAGGTCATCCGGGTGGGTCTCTGTCTGCGCTCGATATGCTTCTGGTGACCTATGGATGTATCAATCATGATCCCCGCAACCCGGACCTGGAAACGCGTGACCGGGTAGTGGTCAGCATGGGCCATATCTCACCCGGGGTCTATTCAACACTGGCTGAATATGACTATTTCAAGGCCGATGAGTTTGTTGCCGGTTTCCGCCGCACCGGTTCCGGCTTCCCCGGGCATGTGGAGTCCATTGTCCCGGGCGTTGAGTGGGATACCGGAAATCTTGGCCAGGGGCTCTCGACTGCCGTGGGCATGGCTCACGGGTTTAAGATCCAGGGCCGGCCGAACAAGGTTATTACCTTCATGGGCGACGGTGAGCAGCAGAAGGGACAGATCTCCGAGGCCATTCGCTACGCCCATAAGTATAAGCTTGATAACCTGATCGTGGTCATTGACCGCAATCATCTCCAGATCTGCGGCAGTACCGAGGAGATCATGCCGCAGTCGGTTCGGGCACTCTACTCGATTCATAACTGGGATGTAAAGTATCTGGAGGATGGCCATGACTGCAACGCCTTTTTCCAGGCCTTCCGTGATGCCTATCAGCGGACAGATGGCAAGCCCACGGTCATTGTCTCCCGGACCACCATGGGCAAGGGGATCTCGTTCATGGAGAATCTGGCCAAATATCACGGCTCACCTCTGAACCGGGAGCAGCTGGCTCTGGCCATGGATGAATTGGGAGTCGAGGTTGATATGGCCGCGTGGGATGTGCTGCGTGCCCAGCCGGTTGCCACTCATACCATCTGTGAGCGTCGCTCAACAGCTCCTGAAATCAGCATGGGTGAGCCCATCCTCTATGAGGCCGGGACCATGACCGATAACCGTTCCGGCTATGGCAATGCCCTGCTCGGTCTGGCCGAGGCCAATAATATCAACGGTACAATCAAGATCAGTGGTATCTCCTGTGATCTTGAGGGATCGGTGAAGATGGGCGGGTTTCATAAACATTCACCTGCGGCCTATCTTGAGGCCGGGATTCAGGAGCATCATGCCGCGACCATGGCCGGTGGCCTGAGCAGTGTCGGACTGGTCCCCTTTTTCAGCACCTTTGGTGCCTTTGCCGTGTCCGAGGTCTATAACCAGACCCGGCTGAACGACTTTAATCACACCAATGTCAAGGTGGTGGCCACCCATGTCGGCCTGGATGTGGGTGAGGATGGCCCCACTCATCAGTGCATTGATTATCTGGCCCTGCTCAAGAACCTGTATGGATTTTCAGTGTTCATGCCGGCTGATCCCAATCAGACCGATCGCATAGTTCGTTACGCCGCCACGCTTCCCGGGAACGTCTTTGTCGGGATGGGCCGTTCCAAGACCCCGGTGATCTGTCGCGAGGATGGAACCCCATTCTTTGATACCAGCTACCATTTTGCAGCGGGCAAGGCAGACTGGCTCCGCCACGGAACCGAGGCCACGATCATCACCTACGGTGCCCTGGCCCCGGCAGTGATGGAGGCCTGGAAGCTGCTCAGGGAAGAGGGAGTTTCGGTGAGCGTCCTCAATATGGGCTCGCTCATCCCCCTGGACCGGGAAGCGGTCCTGGAGGCTGCCGGCAAGGGGGCTATTCTCACGGCCGAGGATCATCATGTGGACACCGGTCTTGGTTCCATGGTGGCCACTCTCCTGGCCGATTCCGGTCTGGCCGTTCCCTTTCGCCGACTGGGCGTGGCCTTCTACGGTGGTTCCGGTAAACCCGCTGATCTTTATGCCCGTCAGGGACTTGATCCTCAGTCCATCGCCACCTCGGTCAAGGAGTTGATCGCTCGCTGATTGATTCGCACTCTTACTCGACGCTCCAACGCCAAAAGGCCGGTCCCTCAGATGAGGGACCGGCCTTTTGGCGTTGGGGACATACCTTGCCGTGGGCTCAGCTTGTTTTGGAAGGGGGCGGGGTGCTCTGGGTGGATGATCCCAAAGAAGCAGTGGCGTCTGGCGGCGTGTGCTGGTCGGTTGAAATCTCTTCTCTGCCGCCAAAAAGACGTCTGAACCAGTTGATGATCCCTTTGATTCCACCCCATATTTTGGGGAGAAGCCAGATGGCCAGCAGGATGAAACAGATAAAAAGGGCGATAAAGACCAGCGGGTAATTGAGGGCGGTCCAGATGCCGCCAACGACCGCCACATCTTCAGCGATGGAGGCAGCCCAGTTGCTGAAGGGTTCCGGGGAGGTGTTGATCAGGATTCGGCTCCCGGTCTTCAAGGTGTGGCTGGTGGCCGAGACCGTCCCGCCCAGGATACCGGCGGCAATGACCAGGGCCGGGCTGACCTCACCCACTGCGCCGGCGGCGAGCATGACGCCTGCCGGAATGCGGATGAAGCTGTGGATGGCGTCCCAGCCGGTATCAACTCCCGGGGTCTTGTCGGCGAAAAATTCCACGGCGTACATCAGTCCTGCCGCTGCGATGACCAGAGGGTCCTGGACGATCTGGAGTGAATCGGGCAGAACGACATGCCCTCCGGCCCCCAGCAGACCAAGCACGCCGATGGTGGCGTAGAGATTAATCCCGGCTCCCCAGGCGGAACCCAGGGTCAGGGCAATGGTTGCGATCAGTTGCTGATAGGCGTCCATGGTAACAGGTCCTGATAAAGAAGAAAGAAGGGTTTAATGACAGTCGGGTAACTGGTCAAAATGGGTGTTGAGGAAATCACATTCCTTGGGCGAGAGGTCAAACTGGATCTCGATCTGGCGCAGGAGCACGGCACGACTCCGGTCCGGGTGCAGCTGGACAAGTTCACTCAAGGCGCAGAGGGCCTTTTTGAGTTTGTCACCTTTGGGCTGGCAGGGATGTTGGGCTGACATGTTATTCCTCAATGCTGGGGTTCATTCATGGTCTGGATGATTGGGTAAGGGGATCTTCCCTGTGTGGCGTCAAGATGATTCCGGCCAGGGGGGGGACAGTGACCAGGCAGTAATAGCCTGTTTGGCCATGGGGGTCAGAAACGGCCTGAAAGAACTGGCCAGTCATGAGATTGCTGCCGCCAAAGCAGCCACAGTCAGAGTTGAAGATCATCTCATAACGGCCAGGTCCTGGCAGGGGGAGCCGGTAATTGCTCAGGGTCTGAGGAGTATGGTTGAGCAGGCAGACAAGATGATTGCGGCGGTCGCGGCCGAAACGGGCAAAACTGATGATTGAATTGGCCCGGTCTTCCAGGTCCAGCCACTGAAAGGTGGAGGGATCGGAGTCCAATTCCCAGAGGCTGGGCTGGGCCCGGTAAAAGGTGTTGAGTTCTCGGACGAAATCACGACATTGCTCATGATAACCGGATTCTGAAAAGAGATGAAAATCAAGGCCCTGTTTGCAGTCCCATTCTTTCCATTGCCCGAACTCACAGCCCATGAACAGCAATTTTTTTCCGGGATGGGTCCACATACCCAGGAGGATCAGACGCAGGTTGGCAAATTTCTGCCAGTTGTCGCCGGGCATCTTGCTGATCAATGAGCCTTTGCCGTGCACCACCTCGTCATGGGACAGGGGCAGGACAAAATTTTCGGAAAAGGCGTACATGATCGAAAAGGTCAGGTTGTTCTGGTGATATTTACGATGAATGGGATCAAGATGGAAGTAGCTCAGGATATCGTTCATCCAGCCCATGTTCCACTTGAAGCCGAAGCCGAGACCTCCGATATCCGTGGGCTTGGAGACTCCGTAAAAGCTGGTGGATTCCTCGGCGATCATCAGAGTGTTGGGGAAACGGTCGTAGACCACGGAGTTGAGGTGACGAAGAAATTCGATGGCTTCAAGGTTTTCCCGGCCGCCGTATCGGTTGGGGAGCCATTCGCCTTCTTTTCGTGAGTAATCAAGATAGAGCATGGAGGCCACAGCATCGACCCGCAGCCCGTCAATGTGATAGATATCGAGCCAGAACAAGGCATTGGCAATAAGGAAATTACTGATCTCGCGGCGGCCATAGTTGTAGATCAGGGTTCCCCAATCCGGGTGACTGCCCTGGCGGGGATCTTCATGCTCGAACAGGGCCGTGCCGTCAAAGCGGGCCAGGCTGTGGGCGTCTCTTGGGAAATGGGCCGGGACCCAGTCGAGGATGACCCCGATACTGTTGAGATGACACTGGTCGACAAAATACTTGAAATCTTCAGGGGTCCCGTAGCGGCTGGTGAGGCTGAAGGGGGCGGTGACCTGATAACCCCATGATTCGTCCAGGGGATGTTCCATGACCGGCATCAGCTCGATATGGGTAAAGCCCAGTTCAAGGACGTAGGGAATCAGTTTATCGGCCAGTTCCCGGAAGGTAAGAAAACGATCGGGATCGGCCGGGTCTCGTTGCCAGGAACCGGGGTGAACTTCATAGGTGGCCATAGGCTGGTCATAGGGGGGCGTCTGCTTTTTGTGCAGTTGCCACTCATTGTCCTGCCACTGGTACTCACCAAGGCCACGGGTCAGGGAGGCGGTCTTGGGACGCAGTTCTCCAAAAAACTGGAACGGGTCAATTTTTTTCAGAAGAGTGCCATCCTGGGTGCGGATCTCAAATTTGTAGGGTTCATCCTGGCCAAGTCCCGGAAGAAAAAGTTCCCAGATCCCCGAACTTTCCAAACTGCGCATGGGATGAGTGCGGCCGTCCCAGCCATTGAAATCGCCAAGGATCGAGACCCTGGCCGCGGCCGGAGCCCAGACGCGGAACATTATTCCGGCAATGGCTGAGAACATGGCCGGATGGGCGCCCATGTGGCGGTAGAGTTCGTAATGGGTGCCGAAGTTGAAGAGATACCGATCCTGCTCGGCCAGGACCGGAAGGAAGCGGTAGGGGTCGTTGCAGCTGTGGGTGCTGCCGTCAGCGTAGGTGATCTGGAACTGATAGCTGTAGGGATCAAGATATGGGTCCTGCAGGGTGCTGCTGTCCAGTTCGATCTCGAACATCCCCTCCTGGTGGGTTTGCTGCATTGCGCGAGACTGGCCGTCGATCAGCAGGCAGACTCCGGTGGCATGGGGCTGGAAGGTTCGGATGGAGGCGATCCGTTCATCAGGGCTGCAGAAATGGACACCAAGGACCTGAAAGGGGTCGTGATGTGTTCCCTGTATGAGTTTGATGATCTGTTTATTCATGATTCAATGGGCCGCCGGTTCAAATTGTCCTGTTTTATCCGTCCTGGTCTTGAACAAAAAACTTTATTTTGCAGAAGACTCTATAGGCTCAGGATAGCAGATGAAGGGTGGAAAATATAGGAAAATCATGGCCGTTGAATCAGTCAAGGACAGGCAGCGCATTGACTGAATGGCTGCCCGCGAAACGAAAATTCCAATGGTTGACCTTGACGGGAAGAGAATTGATCTGATAAAGTTTATTTACTACTAAAGAAACTGGCAAACAGTTTTGGCCTGCTTCACTCAACAACGGCAGTCAAGTATGAACGGGTTTTTCCCTTTTGTGCAGCCGATAAGCGGAAAATGGGTGGAATGATGCAGAAAGAAGATGCGCTCTATGCCGAATGTGATCCGTCTCTGGCCTGGAATGGACCAGCAGTCGTTGAAAATCTGACCGGTTCTTTTCTGATCTCCACCCCCAAGATGCCGGACCCCCGGTTTGTTGAACAGGTCATTTATATCTGTGCCCATAATCACGAAGGGGCAATGGGCGTGGTTGTGAATCGGCCCGAGCCTTCACTGACCCTTGATGATATCTTTATGGGGGCCAATCTGCCCCTGCCTGAGCGTCAATTGCCCATGGTCTATATCGGTGGTCCAGTCGAACTTGATTCGGCCTTTGTGGTGTATACTTCCGACTATCGAGCCAAACACCAGATCGAGATCAGCCCGTCCCTGTCCTTGAGTCGGGAATCCAAGGTGCTGGAAGATATCGCGTATGGTCAGGGACCACTCAAGTTTATGTTTTTCCTTGGTTATGCAGGGTGGGGCCCCGGGCAACTCGAGCGGGAACTGCTGGATGAGGGGTGGCTGGCCGTACCCGGTGACGATGCGATTATCTTTGACGTGCCAGATCATGAGAAATGGAAGCGAGCCGCCTTTTTGTACGGGATTGATATCACTGTTTTTGACGATACCACAGGTCTGGCCTGATTTGCCGGTATAGGCTTTTCTGGAAAATCAGCAGTTTTATAGATGTCAGGTTGCGCATGGTCTGCTTCGGCGGGCTGTGCGTTTTTTTTGTGTGGGGATTCTCCTGAATGAATTAAACTTGCTGCAATTGCTGGGGCTGTGCTGCCCTGTCTGTCGGTTTTATTGCCTGGCCTGGGTTTGATACCCCGCCCCCTGGGGCTGGGGCGCGTTCCTTACCTGTAACGATACCCCGCTGCTTGCGGCTGGGTTGTTCATTGAAAATCCCGGTTCTGTGCCGGATGGCTGCGAGAAGAATGTGAGTGAGATAACAGAGATATTTACCTGCCAACGGTGCGGGTACTGCTGTCAGGGGGAGACCACGGTGTCTCTGGACAAGGATGACCGCCAGCGCATGGTTCAGGCCCTGGGCCTGAGTGAGGACGAGGTGCGTGAGCGTTATTGGCGGGTGACTGGTTCAGTGGTTCAGATGAAGATCGTGGATGGTCACTGTATTTTTTATGACAATGGTTGCACAGTACATCTGGGCCGTCCGTGGCGTTGTGGTCAGTGGCCTCTGCACCCCTCCATCTTGAGCGATGAAAATAATTTCAAGACCATCAAGGCCTCCTGCCCCGGTCTCAACCAGGACATGTCATACGATGAGTTCTGCCGGATTCTCAGGGAGCTGATGGCCAGGCAGGGCAACATCCATTGTTGAGGCGGATGCGGTCATGAATCTGGAGATTCTCCTGCTCGGCAAGACCAAGGATGACTACCTGGTCCGTGGGATTGAAGAGTTCAGCGGTCGCCTGAGCCATTATTGCAAGCTTTCGCTGCGCTATCTCAAGGTCAAGAAACGATCAGGTCGTACTGCTGAAGCTGAGATGGAGGAGGAAGGCTATCTGCTGCTGAGTCAGGTCGCGGCAGGGAGTCTGGTTGTGGCCCTGGATTCCTCGGGACGTCAGTTGAGCTCGGAGGGTCTTTCCCGGCTCATTGAGAGTTGGGAGATGCGAGGAGAAAAAGGCGTCACGTTTCTGATCGGAGGCCCATTGGGGCTTTCACCGGCTGTGGTGGCTCGGGCCGATCTGCTCCTGTCACTGTCTCAGATGACCTTTACCCATGACATGGTCCGACTCTTTCTTCTGGAACAGCTCTACCGGGCCTACACCATAAAGGCCGGAGAAAAATATCACAAATGATGGCGATGGGATAAGACAGTTTTGTCATGCCCCATTGCTGCTTCGGATCAGGTAGACATCGTAGCGGCTGTTTTTCATGTGAATGGCGTGGCTGGGCCTGGTGGATGTGAGCTCTCCGGCCCTTTTCGGTCGTTTGACCACGACCCGCTCACAGGCGATGGTCAGGGCCCGGTCCAGGAGGTGTCCAGCGTCATGGTCGTCACCCACCAGGGTTCTGATCAGGCGCATCTCCTGTTTGTTGAGCGCCGCCTTCTCCTGTTTGGGATACATGGGATCAAGATAGATGGTTTCCGGTCTTTCAGGGAGTTGACCGAGAAGATCGAGGGCATTGCCACAGTGCAGGGAGAGTCTCTGACTGATGTCACTGCTCTGCGGATCATGTCTGAGTCGTGACAGGCCATCACTGAGCAGAGCGGCCAGAACGGGTGATCGTTCAATCAGGGTCACCTGGCAGCCCAAGGCCGCAAAGATAAATCCGTCAATGCCCAGTCCGGCCGTGGCATCGGCAATTGTGGGTCGGTGCCCTGGTTTGATCCCGATCGCCCGGGCCAGGGGCTGGCGAATCCCGCCACCGTGACGGAGGCGATAGCGAAGCTGGGCACTGTTGAAGTCCACATGTAGACGGCTGTGGGTTTTACCGCCTGCCGGCGCCGATTCCTGGAGTTCCAGTCCCTGGCACGTGTAAATCAGGGCCAGCTCCATTGTCCGTTGCTCTACAGAAATACAGGGGCATCCCAGGACCCTGGCCAGGGACTCGGCCTGATCCTGCAAAGAGCTCTCATTTGGTGGCTGCCAGCTGACACAGAGGTGAGGAGTGGAGTGTGGGAGTCGCAGACCTGGCATGACAAGCTTTTGGTGTGTGGTTGACTGATCGTTTGAACGTCTTGGTGAGTGTCCCCCAGGTGTTGACAGGACTGGAATTTATACTATAAGGCAAGACGAAACTGTTGCGAGCCCTTTTTTCTATCAGGGCTCAGGTCCTGGCTGAAATCTGAATAAGCAGAGTTGCAAAGACTCTCTGAAATGTGATGTGACCAGGGAGATCTCAGATATTCCAAAGCCATCACAGTTGCGGGCAGTGGAATATCGGTATAAGATCAAGGTGATGTTGGAAAAAACATGTTATTATCAGGGGTGCAGTCATGCACCGCTGATGACTCAGATGGTATTGTTTTTAAACTGGAACGTATGTTGTTATCAGGATTAATAAAGGAGAAAAGAAAATGCGGAAGAAAATTACAATAATCGGTGCCGGCAACGTCGGGGCAACGGCTGCCCACTGGGCCGCAGCCAAGAATCTGGGCGATGTGGTTCTGCTTGATGTGGTCGAGGGTATCCCCCAGGGCAAGGCCCTGGACCTGTCCCAGGCAGGTCCAGTGGAGGGATTCCATTATTCGATCAAAGGGTCCAATGATTATGCGGATACGGCCAATTCAGATGTGGTTATCATCACGGCTGGTCTGGCGCGTAAGCCTGGCATGACCCGTGATGATCTTCTGGCCATCAATGTGAAGATTGTCAAAACCTGTGCTGAAGAGGCGGTCAAACATTCGCCCGAGTGTGTGCTGATCGTGGTCACCAACCCCATCGATGCCATGGTCCATACCGCCTTCAAGGTCACTGGACACCCCCGGGAAAAGGTGATCGGCATGGCCGGGGTTCTGGACTCCGCCCGATATCGTACCTTTATTGCCCAGGCCCTGGGTGTGGCCCCCTGTGATGTCAATGCCCTGGTCATGGGAATCCATGGTGACAATATGCTGCCTCTGGTCAGACTGGCCAATGTTGGTGGTGTTCCTCTGACTGATTTGTTGCCTCCCGAGCAGATTGCTCAGATTGTCAAGCGGACCCAGACCGGTGGTCTTGAGATTGTCAATCACCTGAAGACCGGCTCGGCTTTCTATACTCCGGGGCTGGCCGCAGTTGAGATGGCTGAGGCCGTGCTCACCGATTCCAAGCGGGTCCTGGCCTGTGCTGTCTACCTTGAGGGAGAGTTCGGGATCTCCGGCTATTTCCTGGGCGTGCCGGTGGTGATCGGTGAGAAGGGGATAGAGAAGATCCTGGAATTTAAGCTGACGGCAGAAGAAAAAGAGGCCCTGGCCATGAGCGTTGAAGTGGTCAAGACCCAGATGGCCGCTACCGGTCTGTAAGTCTCAGGCCGCCATGTCTTTCACAATGATGGTGATGTTGTGTTGATCGGCGAGAGTATCAAGGAACTGCTGCAGCAGAAGATTGCACCGCTGGATATCCTGCCCCAGCGTGATCTGCGTGAAAAGCTGGTGGACCTGGTGATGGGTGGGGTCCCGGAACGTATCGATTCCGGGGTGAGCACCCGTCTTCAGCAACTGCGTACTCTCTTTCAAGAGAGCAAGGTTGATCATGTCCGGGTCGTGGTCTTTGGGGGCGGTACCGGTCTTTCCAATCTGATTGGAGGCGACAGTAGAAGTTCATACTGGGCCCAGAACCCTTTTTGCGGGTTAAAGACCGTGTTTCCCCTGACCCAGGCCGTGGTCTGCACCACTGATGATGGCGGTTCAACAGGGGAACTCCTGAAAGAACTGCCCCTGATAGCCCTAGGTGATCTTCGGCACGTCCTTTTGTCCTCCGTGCAACTCAGCCGCCTCCAGGTCCTCTATGGGCTTTCTGGGCCCAGGGCCCGTGAGGCGGTTGCCCTGCTCTTTTCCCTGTTCAACTATCGTTTTCAGCAGCGCCCGGATTCAGCTGCTGCGCTTTTGTCTGCGGCCTGCCCGCAATGGGATCAGCTGCCGGTCCGTTTGCATACCCGGCTCAGGGCCCATGTCGACTGGTTGTTTGGTGACCCGCGCCTGAGTGGTATTCTTGACCGACCCAACTGTCTGGGGAATCTGTTGATCGTTTCGGCTATCTATTCAGATCTTTCCCAGTTTGTCAGCAATGGGCAGCTGATTGGTGAACAGAAACAGCTGGGTCGAGCCATCTACAGGGCACTGGTCTCGCTGTCCGGGATTCTGGGAGTGGGGGAGGAAGCGGTCCTGCCCTGTTCTTCGACCCAATCGTGTCTCAGCTTTCTGTACGCGAACGGGGTCGAGATTGCCGGTGAGCATAAATCCGATGTTGCCAGGCGCGGTTTCCCGGTGGACCGGGTTTATACAGATTTTTGTGCCACGCCTCAGGTCTATCCCGAGCTTCTCAGCAATATCGAACAGGCAGATATCCTGATTCTTGCCCCGGGCAGTCTTTACAGTTCTCTGATTCCTGTCTTTCAGACTCCAGGCATTGCCCAAGCCGTCAGGCGGAATGAACGGGCACTGAAGATATTGGTCTCCAATATATGGGTTCAGGCCGGGGAGACTGATCAGAGCATTATTGATCCGGAGCGGAAATTTTACGTCTCGGATATGATTCGTGCCTATGATCGGAATATTCCAGGTGGCGTGGCAGGTCTGGTCGATCAGGTCCTCTGTCTGTCCCTGGATGACATTCCGGCCTCGGTCCTGCAGGACTATGGGGTGGAGGGCAAGGCGCCCATCTATCTGGATCGGGAAAAGGTGCTGGCTGAAGGCTATCTTCCCCTGGAATGCGGAATTTTTTCCAGGAAGATGCTGGGTGAGCATCGGGTGATCCAGCACGACCCTGAACATCTGGCCCAGGTGGTCAAGACTCTGTGGCTGACAGGGCAATATGCCGGTCATCAACAGGAAAAGAGTGTCTCACCTATACAGCCGCCCCCCCTCCCTCTCGTGTTGTCCATGCGGCAGGTGCTTCCTGCTTCAGTCCGTTACCAGTCCCTGCGAAAGCGTGTGGAAAGTCTGGCCATTGAACTGGCCCCACACCATCTGCCACAGATGAGTGAATCTGAGGTTCGTCATTCCCTGCTGGAAATTCTGTGGCAGCACAAGGATATTCCCCTGGAACATTTGGCCCACATGAGTGGTATTCGATGCATTGATAACGAGCTTTGGCATAGAAGCCAGAAATGGGACCGGATTTATTCGTTTTATGATCCTGCAGATCAGTTGATCAAGATTCGTCATGATCAGTTTTTAGACCGTGGACGCCTGGAAGTGGCCTTTCTGATTGGTCTGGGGGAATCGCTTCTCGGGCAGTATGCGGCACGTAAGACTATGGACTCCCTTGATGTTGACGGGGCATCGGTCGGCAAGATCTTTAATCTCTATGTGGCCAATAACCAGGAGCGCCATTGTTTTCTTGGTGAGGCCGAGCTGGCGCATTATCTGAGTCTGGCTCGTCTGTTGCCCCATCCGCATCAGCCTGAACGTTTTACCCGGGTGATTAATGGCGAGGAGGGGTTCACCCCACCGGGACTGATGTTTGGCCTCTATTATGTCTGGTATCTGGATAATCGTTTTTCCAGTCATGTGGAGTATAAGATGGCGATCAGCAAGATTGAGCGGTCGAACATGATCTCGGGCCAGGTGGAGAGCCGCAGTCGCAGGGAACTCCTGGTGACCTTTTTTCGTGAAGTTGTTTTTGGAAAGAGGAGAGATAACGGGTTGCCTGAATGAGAAGTATTCTGAAGCTGTAGTCTGTTTTTTCCGGAGGGAGCAGAGAAACGATGCAGAAGAAAATACTGGTAGTAGAAAACAATCCTGTGGTCCAGAGGACGGTCACTGTCATCCTTGAGCAGGAGGGGGCGTTGGTCAAGACGGCGGATAATGGTCTTGAGGCCCTGGAACTGCTCAAGACCTATCGTCCTGATATCATATTCACCGATCTGGTGATGCCCCTGGTCGATGGTGCACAGCTGTGCAAGATCGTCCGCAGCTCCCGTGAATATGGCCCTGTTTTCCTGGTGGTCCTTTCGGCTATTCTTTTGGAAGATCAGGAGCGGGCCCTGAGGCTTGATTGTGATTTTTTTATAGCCAAGGGTGAGATTGGTGCCGTGCGCGGTGCCGTCTGCGAGGCCCTGGCCCATTATGACTTGCGCAGGCAGCATGGGCAGGTTCCGGGGAAGCAGAAGATTCATGTGGTGGGTGGTCTGGCCCCGCAGGAGGTGACTGGCGAACTCCTTTCCCAGAACCGGCACCTGGTGGCCCTTCTGGCCATTCTCCGTGAAGGCATTATTGAGCTGAGCTCCGATGGGCGGATTGTCTCTGCCAATCCAGCGGCCCTGGAGATCTTTGATATCCAGGAAGAAGAACTGCTTGGTGTCGGTATCCAGACCCTGTTTCCCGAACCAGAGAAAGGGCTGATCAATACATGGATCAGGGAAGAGCTGAGTCAGGGCACAGGCCGGGCCTTGAATATCAAGGAGGATGAACCTGTCCGCATCAAGGATCGGATTCTGACCGTTGCCTTTCTGCAGATGATTGAGGAAAAACGCCAGGTCCACGTGGTGTGCATTCTGCGCGATATTACCCGTCGGGTTCTGGCTGAACTGGAAAAGGATGAATTGGATAAGGCCCTGCGTCTGACCAAAAAAATGGACGCCCTGAGCAGTATGGCCGGTGGGGTGGCCCATGATTTTAATAATCTGTTGACCGTCATCTGTGGGAATCTGGATATGGCCCTGTTCAAGGCCAGGCAGGGGCAGGACAATCTGGAATTACTCAAGCAGGCCAAAAAGGCAGGGGTGGTGGCGGTTGATCTGATTCATAAAATATCTACTGTTTCGAAGGTCAGTGTGGCCCGGCGTGAGACTTGTGATCTGGGACAACAGACCCCTTCAGTCCTGGACGGGTTTTTTCAGACTCATCTGGGCAGTTACCAGATCACCAGTCCAGAACATCTGAGTCTGGTTAAGATCGATATTGATCAATTTAAAGAAATCTTGACCAATATCCTCCAGAACGCGGAGGAGGCTGCCGGTGATCTGTTTCAGGTCGATGTTGAGATTGAAAATGTATCGCTGCCAGACCCCCTTCTGCTGTCCGGCCAGCGTGTTGCCGCTGGTGAGTATGTGAGGATTGCCATCAGGGATCATGGGCGGGGCATGGATGAGGAAAATCTGACGCGGGTCTTTGATCCCTATTACACCACAAAGCAGCGCGGTCCCATGAAGGGACTGGGACTGGGCCTGACCGTGGTCTATGCCGTTCTCAGAAATCATGGTGGACAGGTGGTCTTTGAATCTGCTCCGGGTGAGGGCGCCCGGGTTTCGATGTTTTTTCAGGCCATGCATGAAAGGGCCAGGGGACTTTCTCTGTAGCCTGGAAGGTGTTTTATCTGAGAATATTGATGTAAAACCACCAGCTCTCCATTGGTGATTCTAACCAGTATGGCTGGACCAGAATGGCCAGCCACAACCAACCATGAAAGTTCGTTCCTTCGGCATGACCAGTTATGGCCTCCGATGAACGTTCCTATGAACAGTGTGACAGGGCCGACGAGTCCTGTCATAAGGATAGTGTGATGCTATGCGGATTTTGATTGTCGGCGCCGGGCAGGTTGGTTATTTCCTGTGCGAGCGTTTTTCCAATGAAGGTCAGGATGTGGTCCTGATCGATACCGATAAGAAACGACTGCAGCGAATCGAGCGTGATTTGAATATCATGACCGTGCACGGCAGTGGTGCCTCCGCTCGAATCCTGGCTGAGGCCGGGATATCCAAGACCAAACTTTTCATTGCGGTCACGGACAGCGATGAGGTGAATCTGGTCTCCTGCATCATGTCCAGGAACTATGAGGTGGAGACCCGGGTGGCCCGAGTCCGTAATGAAGATTTCCTGGAAAATGGACTTTTGCATCAGGATGAATCTCTGGGGATTGACCTGATGATCAGTCCGGATCGCGCCATGTGCGAGGAGATCGTCGGGCTCTGCCATGTCTCTGCCGCTTTTGACATGGCCGAGTTTGCCGGTGGTCAGTTGATGCTTCTGGGCTACCAGATCCCCGAAGGCAATCCTCGCGTTGGCCTCAGTCTCATGGATCTGCAGCAGTTGCATGGGTCGCATAATTTTGTCATGACGGCCATTATCCGTGGAAACCAGACGATCATCCCCCGTGGCCAGGACAGGATCGAGGTCGGGGACAAGGTCTATCTGATGCTGCGGCGCCGGGATATTGCAGCTGTGGAACGGATCTTTCACCTGATCAGTCGTACGCCCAAGAGGGTCTTTATCATCGGCGGTGGTGCCATTGGATATCTGGTGGCGCGCTCCCTGGAAGATCTCAATATCGAGGTGGTCCTGGTGGAAAAAGACCGGGAGCGGTGTACCTTCCTTGACGAGAATCTGAGCCGGACCCGGGTCCTGAACTGTGACGGTCTGGAGGCTCAGGATCTCCTGGATGAGGGAATTGATCGAGCTGATCTGGTGATCGCCCTGACCGAAAGTGATACCACCAATCTCCTGTCCAGCCTGTTGGCCAAGCACCACGGGGCGGCCAAGTGCATCACCAAGATCACCCGGCACGATTTTGTCCCCCTGCTTGGCAATCTCGGTATTGATGTGGCGCTCAGTTCCCGGCAGGTGGCGGCGAGCATGATTCTCCGCTATATCCGGCGCGGGGCCATCGGTGCGGTGGCCACGATCATGGGCAGTGATGCCGAGGCCATGGAGATCATGATTCAGGGTGGACAGAAATTTGACAACGTTCCCATCAAGACCCTGCAATTCCCCACTGGGGCCGTGATCGGTGCCATTGTCCGCAATCGTCGCGTGATCATTCCTTCCGGGGAGACCCTGCTGAAATCCGGAGATAATCTGGTGGTGTTCTTTAAAAAGAATGCGGTGGCCCGGGTGGAAAAATATCTGGGCCTGGAAGGCTGATCAGGATGCGTACCGGCGGTGTTCTTAATCTCCTGGGCAGGTTGCTGCTTGTCCTTTCTCTTCTGCTCCTGACCCCGATCCCTTTTTCTCTCTATTACCAGGATGGGATGACCGGGGTCTTTGTTCTCTCCTCTCTGGTGGGGGCGGTGGTGGGTGGTCTGCTCTTTCTGCTCTTTCTTCCGGAAAAGGAGTTGGGCTATCGGGACGGTTTTGCCATCGTGGTTCTCAGTTGGGCTGCCCTGGCCTTTGTGGGTGCTCTGCCCTATTATTTTTCCGGGCAGATGGCCTCCTTTGTCGACTGTTATTTTGAGTCCATGTCCGGCTTTACCACTACCGGATCGACCATTCTTGCTGAGGTCGAGGTCCTGTCCCGGAGTTTGCTGTTCTGGCGTGCCCTGACCCACTGGCTGGGCGGGATGGGGATTATTGTATTGACCCTGGCGGTCTTGCCACTCCTGGGAGTCGGGGGCATGCAGCTCTTTCAGGCCGAGATGCCCGGGCCCACCAAGGACAGACTGGCGCCCCGTATCCAGGATACCGCCCGAATTCTCTGGTCTGTCTATGTCCTGTTTACCCTGCTGGAGGTCCTGCTGTTGATGTTTGGCGGGGTTGATTTCTTCAATGCCCTCTGCCATTCTTTTGCCACCCTGGCCACGGGCGGATTCTCGACCCATACGTCAAGCATTGCCTTTTACGATTCGGTTTATGTGGAGGTGGTGGTCATTCTTTTCATGTTTCTGGCTGGAATCAACTTTGCCCTTCATTTTCAGCTGTTGCGTGGACGGATACTGACCTTCTGGGGCAATGAGGAACTGCGTCTCTATGTGGCCCTGATCGTGCTCTCCACTGTGGCAATCATGGCCGCCAATGCCTTTTCCGGCACCATTGTCTCCCTGGGTGAGAATTTTCGCCAGGTCCTGTTTCAGGTGGTCTCGGTGATCACGACGACGGGTTTCGGGACCGCAGATTTTAATGTGTGGCCTCCCGTGACCCAGGTTCTGCTGGTGGCTCTGATGTTTGTCGGTGGCTGTGCCGGTTCCACCGGCGGGGGCATAAAGGTGGTCCGATTTCTCCTTTTCTTCAAATATGCCCGCCTTCAGCTCCAGCGGTTGATACATCCCAACCAGGTGGGCGGAATCACCTTGGGTCGGGCCAAGGTCCCCCAGGAGGTCCTGATCGGGATTCTTGGATTTTTTGCCCTCTATCTGGTCTTTTTCCTCTCGGCCAGCCTGGCCGTGACTGCCATGGGAGTGGATATTGTTACAGGGACCACGGCCGTCATTGCCACCCTCAACAATATCGGTCCTGGTCTCAACCAGGTCGGCCCCAGCCAGAATTTCGGGCCACTTCCTGACGCGGCCAAAGTGGTTCTGACCTTCTGTATGCTGGCCGGTCGTCTGGAGCTTTACACCGTGGCCGTCCTTCTGACCCCGGGATTCTGGAAAATGGCCCGTCGGCCTCTTCTCAGACCCTGGCTGGTCGGTCGTAACCAGGCCAGTCTGTCAAAGCGCTGAACCTTCTTTCGAGACAGAACCTGTACAGCTTGTTGCGAGGAACTCTGATGATGGCGGCTCAGCAGACAGTGATCAGCCGGGTCCATTGCTGCTTGAGGATCTTGACCGAGACCTGTTCGGCCCGCTTTATTTCCGGGGCAAAGAGGAGGAGGCGGTATTCATTCACTAATTGACGGAAGTGAGCCTGCTCGCGGCGGCATTCCTCGCCGCATTCGATGTCTGCCGGCTTGAGTTCCTGGAGGCGTTCCAGCCAGGGTTGTAAGTCGCGGGCCTTGCGCTGATCTTTGGCCGGGTCGGCATAGGCTCGCTGGATGCGGATTTCCAGGCCCTGGAGAGAACGCTGGGTATGGGTAAGATCCTGTCCGCTCATGGCTTCCAGGAAATCCGGCGACAGCAGTGTTTCCAGTTCCCTGAGGCAACACTTTGCCTGTTCGTGAAACAGGGGGTTGCTTTGGCCCGAGAGTTTGCTGAAGCGATTGATCTCGGCCAGGATATGGGCGCGCAGGCGAAGGAGTTGGAGAATGGTGTCGCACAAAAACTTTCCCTGGCCATAGAGACCGCCGGCACGTACGGAGGCAATGGTGGAGTTAAAGAGCTCACGTCCTGGAACACTTCCGCTTGCGGTGTTGAACAGTTGACGGAAGATGTGGGCCAGGATTCGTTCTCCGGCCTCCTGGCGTCCGCCCATGGCCTGAATCAGCCAGAGGGCAGAGGGGGCTGAAAGGCAGGTGGTGCAGAATTTTTTCAGCAGTCGATACTGGTCGCTGAATTCCAGCTGGTAGAGAAATTGCAGGCCCAGCTCTGTCCGTCTCCGGGCCTCCTGGCGATCCGGGATAAAGTGGATGGTCACGCCGCCCCGGTCCCGGGCCGGGTCAAGGGCGGGAAAGAGATACCCGCTGATTTCCCCCTGCTCTGTGCGGCAGCACAACTGGTCCGGCAGGTCCTTGAACTCCCATTGTTTGCAGAGTTGTTTTTCCCAGACTTCTTTGGTCCGCAGTTCATCCGGCCCCAGGGTTGTGCCTTGCCCTGTGGCGCGTGGGCGGGACGTAAATTGCTGGCGCAGGTCAGTGAGTGATCGGCCGGCAGCCAGCATCTTGCCCTCTTGATCAAAAAAGAGGAGCCGCATCTGCAGGTGCGGCGGCAGATCAAGGGGCCAGTCACTGCGCCTGACGGTTCGTTTGAAATGCTTGAAGATGAGTCGTTCCAGTCCCTGCAGAAGCGAACCTTTGCCCTGGTCCAGGTCGTCGAGGAGGAGGTCGACGGTCAGGTTGAGCGGGATCAGGTGTTTGCGGATGGCCTTGGGCAGACCTTTAAGCAGGAGGTGGACCTTCTCCCGCAGCAGGCCAGGGACCAGCCACTCGAAACGGGATTCACTGACCGAGTCCATGAGGTCGGCCGGGATGCGAACCGTAACCCCGTCTGTGTCTGAGCCTGGTTCAAAGTGATACTCCAGCTGAAAGCTCATGGAACCGCTGTTGATCTGGGCCGGAAAGTCAGAGAGCTCACGGCCCTCGGGCGACCGGTTGATGATATCAGTTTCCTGCATCACCAGACAGTCGAGGGGTTGGCTTTTCAGGAAGCGGCTTAAGGTGAATCGGTCGTAGACCGTGGCCGGGAGTCGCTGCTCATAAAAGGCGGCCAATGTCTGTTCGTCCACCAGCAGATCCCGGGTTCGCAGCCGTTCCTCGGTCTCTTCCCAGGCCCTCACCAGAGTCAGGTTTTTCTTAAGAAAGCTGAAACTGCCCTCCATCTCGCCAGCCAGCAATGCCGACTGGATGAATATCTGTCGGGCCTCGGCCTGGTTCTTGGGATGACTGCGGCCAAAATTGACCTTGCGGCCAGCCACGATGATCAGACCGAAGAGACTGACCTGCTCATTGGCAATGACCTGCCCGGATTTCTTTTCCCAGCGCGGATTTGTCCAGGATTTCCGGCACAGGTGTCCCGCGAGTCCCTCCAGCCACAGGGGGTCGATATCGGCCACGGTCAGGGCGTAGAGGCGGCTGGTTTCAAGAAAGGTGGCGGCCACGATCCAGGGTCCGCTGCTCTTGAACTGGTGAGATCCCGGAAAAATCATCAACTCACGGCCACTGCTGCCCTGGTAGAGCAGGTCCTTCTTCTTCTGGGCGATGTTACGCAGAAAACCGGTGCACAGGGCCTGGTGCACAGCAACATAGGAGGCGGCCTCCTGGTTGTCGTGATAGCCTTCATGGCTTGCCAGGATGCGTCCCAGTTGTTCGTGCAGGTCGAACCACTCCCGCATCCGCTGGAAGGAGAGAAAATGGGAGCGGCAGAATTTTTTCAGTCGGTTCCAGGAACGGACCTCATCTCGGACCTCATGAAAGAGTTCCCATATCTTGAGCAGGACAAGAAAATCTGATTTGTCGTGACGGAAACGGGCATGGGCCAGGTCAGCTGCCTGCTCCTGGTCGGCGGGGCGGACTCGTGGGTCCTGGATGGCCAGGGCCGCGGCAATGATCTTGATCTCGCTCAGGCAACCGAGGTCGCGGCCGGCGATAATAATTCGGCTGATACAGGGGTCCATGGGGAGATCGGACATAAGTCGTCCATGTTTGGTCAGCCGGTTGCGCAGGTCCACGGCCCCCAGTTCGCTCAGGAGTTGCTGGCCATCGCGGATGGCATTCTGGGCCGGTGGTTCGACAAAGGGAAAGGCCTCGGCACTCCCCAGTCCCAGGGCATGCATGCGCAGGATGACCTCGGCCAGGTTGGATCGTTTGATCTCAGGTAGGGTGAAGTGATCCCGTTCCTGGTAGTCTTCTTCACTGAACAGGCGGATACAGATGCCGGGACCGACCCGGCCGCACCGTCCGGCCCGCTGGTCGCAACTGGCCCTGGAGATCCGGGTGATGGGCAGGCTGGTAATCTTTGAGCGGACATTGTAGCGTGAGATCCTGGCCAGCCCGGAATCAATGACATACCGGATGCCCGGGACCGTGATCGAGGTTTCGGCCACGTTGGTGGCGACGATGATCTTGGGTTGTTTGGCGGCCTGGAAGATCTTCCGCTGGTCAGCTGCCTGGAGACGTCCGAACAGGGGCAGGATAAGGGCGTTGGGTAATTTTTCCTCGAGCAGGGCACAGCAGATGCGGATGTCCCGTTCCGTGGCCAGAAAGATCAGGGCGTCGCGAGCGCCTTCCCGGCGGAAAAGCTCATGGATGGTCTCGACACAGTGATCGAGGAGGCTGTCGTCATCTGCGGCCTCCAGGTCGGCGTGGGGGACATAGCGAACCTCAACCGGGAAGGTCCGACCGGCAATGGAGAGGATCGGGGCCTCGCCAAAGTGTTTGGAAAAAATGGTGGTGTCGATGGTGGCCGAGGTGATGATCAGCTTGAGATCCGGTCGTTTGGGCAGCAGATTTTTGAGATATCCCAGGAGAAAGTCGATGTTCAGACTGCGCTCGTGGGCCTCGTCAATGATGATCACCCGGTAACGCTTGAGCAGCGGGTCATGCCGGGTTTCCGCCAGGAGAATGCCGTCGGTCATGAACTTGATCCGGGTGGCCCGGTTGGTGTGGTCATGAAAGCGGATCTGGTAGCCGACCAATTGGCCTGTCTCGGCACCTGAATGGTTCAGCTCGTCAGCCACCCGTTCGGCCACGGAGACCGCAGCTACGCGCCTCGGCTGGGTGCAGCCGATGAGTCGGGGGCTGTCAGGATCGAGCTCAAGGCAGAACTTGGGCAGTTGGGTGGTCTTGCCTGAACCGGTATCGCCCTCGACAATGATCACCTGATGGCTGCGGATTGCCTCCTGGATCTCCTCTTTGTATCCGGAGATCGGCAGATTATCAGGATAATGAATTTTCATGGAAGAAACTTGGCCGCGGGTTTGTTATATGTGGTAAACTTGAGGTCTGTTGAGTTCGTCATCCTAGCATGTTATCCCAGATCCTGAAAGAGGAGAGGTATCGATGAAGATCCGTAAGGCAGTGATTCCCGTGGCCGGGCTGGGAACCCGTTTCCTGCCGGCCACCAAGGCCATCCCCAAAGAGATGCTGACCATCGTTGACCGACCGACGATCCAGTATATTGTCGAGGAGGCGGTCAGTTCCGGTATTGAGCAGGTGATCTTTGTCACCAGTCAGGGCAAGTCGGCCATTGAAAACCATTTTGACTACAACTTTGAACTGGATATGGCCCTGAAGGAAAAGAAAAAGGTCACCCTGGGCCGGGAACTGGAGAAAATATCGAACCTGATCGATATCATCTCGGTCCGGCAGAAAAAACCCCTGGGTTTGGGGCATGCCATCTGGACCGCCCGGCACGTGGTCGGTAACGAGCCCTTTCTGGTGCTGCTGGGTGATGACCTGGTGATCAATGATCAGCCTTGCGCCAGACAGATGCTGGATCTTTTTGATGAGGTTCAGGAGTCTATTGTCGCGGTACAGCGTGTGCCCATGGAAGAGACCTTTCAGTACGGTATCGTCGAGGGTGAGCCCCTGGAACGAGCACGGACCCACAAGGTCCATCGCATGATCGAGAAACCGGCCCCGGGCACATCGCGTTCCGATATGGCCATTATCGGTCGTTACATCCTCATGCCTGAGGTCTTTGAATTCCTGGGTCGGACCACCCCTGGTCACGGTGGTGAGATCCAGCTCACCGATGCCCTTCTGGCCTTGAGTAACCAGCGTGGGATGTACGCCTATGAGTTTGAGGGTACCCGCTATGATGCAGGTGACAAGCTCGGCTACCTCAAGGCAATCCTTGCCTACGGCCTCAGACATGATACCCTGGGCGCGCCGCTGAAGGCCCATTTGAAAAAGCTGACAGCCAAGCTGTGATTCCTGGATGATCCTGTTCTGAGCTTGCCGTGATGTGATGAAGATTCTGCTTGAAGTTGCGGTGGCCGCTCCCCTGGCCCAGACCCTGACCTATACCCTGGCTCAGGGTCCGGCGCCGGTGGGATGCCGGGTCCTGGTGCCTCTGGGGCGCCGGCGAGTTACCGGTTATGTCCTGGGCGAACAGACTCAGGTGCCCGAAGGATTTGCCCTTAAGTCCGTCATCGAGGTCCTTGACGCCTCTCCTCTGTTTCCATCTGAACTGATTCCTTTTTTCCGCTGGATTGCTGATTATTATCACTATCCCATCGGTGAGGTGATTAAGACGGCCCTGCCGGGTGGGCTCAGTGTACAAAGCCACAAACAGATCGTCCTGGCCGTCCTAGAGGAGGGCAGGGAAGCCTCCCCGGCTTCAAGTGGTGGCGATAAGTTCCCGGACTGGTATGCATCACTGTTGTCCAGGGGAAGTCTGACGGTTACCGAGACCCGGAAAATACTCAAGACGAGTGTGGGCAGACGTGGTGTCCAGGATCTGGTTGACCGGGGTTGTATTTTGGTCACCGAGGACCTGACAGGGCGCCGTTGTGGTGACAAGACCGAGACCTGTTACCGGCTGGCCCCGAAACTGGCTGATCTGGAGGCCCCTGGAGAATCTTCCTGGCCGCAGGAGATGCCCGCTGGCAAAGCAGAATTGTGCCAGCTGCTGACCTGGATTCCCGGGTCTGATGAATTTTCCATTCCTGAAATCAAGAGCCTGTTTTATCTGCTTGATCTGGCCCATGGTGATCGGCAGCGGTTGGTGCCGGCCAGTGAGTTGCGCCTACTCTACAGCGGTGCCAGCAAGGGATTGATCAGCCTTGCGGCACGCGGGGTTCTGCATTGCCTGGAGCAGCGAATCTTCCGCAGTCCATC
>ERZ889078.1098-NODE-1098-length-22354-cov-8.867169_pt1 | contig 22354 bp, 21 predicted proteins | sample MGYA00521266_ERZ889078 | MGnify/ENA primary metagenome ERZ889078 (study PRJEB32303, sample SAMEA104408618) | aquatic metagenome | biome: Brackish water; feature: Pelagic; material: water | place: Baltic Sea | collected 2014-06-16T06:34:00 | depth 76,534 m ...
GTGGACTCCCAAAAAAATCACTCTGTCGCTAGCAAACTTGCGCGCCTAGCCCCCCAGCATACGAAAGCGCCCAGGAAGGAACCGGGCACTTCCTTATGCGAGCGTTCAATTTAGACGATCACCGCTGCCACACCATCGCTGAGGAACAGCAATTCATGGACTTCACTCTACCGACCCTTTCGGCGGACTAAGCGAGGAATAGAGACGTGAAGATGGAAAAGGAAATCATTGAGGAAGAGCTGATTTACGGCGCACGTCGCCGTGAACAGCTTTGGCAAAAGCTCGCGCTTGGTGGGTTGGCATTTGGTATTATCGGGTGCCTATCGGCCGCGGCTGTAGCGATCCTCGATGTTGACCCTGATCCAGTCGTCGTCCCGTATAATCCTGAAACCGGGATGGCGCTGCCAAACGCATCGGTTGGCGCTGTTCGCGTGACGGAAAATCAGGCTGTGATCGAGTCTGTTGTCTTTCGGTATGTGACCGACAGAGAAACATATAACCAACTCGATAATGATCTGCGGGTTCGAAGCATCCTTGAACGCTCAGACGGCCGAGCTGAAGGCTCCATGCGTCAACTTTGGAACAGCGCAAATGAGAGTTATCCGCCGACCGTCTACGGCACATCTGCCCGCCTCGATGTGGAGGTTCTCAGCATCACACGTATTGGCGCAAACCGGGCCCAGGTTCGGATGCGCAAACGTCTGACCTCGCCGCAAGGCACGCAAGCTGGCTTGTTTACAGCCACGCTGCTCTTTGAATTTCAACCAGAGGAAAGACGTTCGATTGACGATGTATGGAGCAACCCTTTCGGGTTCACCGTAACCGAATATGCCATTCGCTCAGACAGATTGGAGAATTAACATGACGGCATTGAAAACCACCATTCTGTCTGTCGCACTGGCACTCGCGGCCGCGCCAGTCTTGGCAGAATCTGTACCCAGTTCGGGTGGCAATGACCCCCGAGTCAGAATTGCGACCTATCAGGAAAGGCAAGTGTATCGGCTGAGTGTCAGCATGACACATGTAACCAGCGTAGAGTTTGGTAAGGGCGAAACGATCCGCTCAATCATCGCTGGCGACACCGAGGGCTTTCAACTCGATGGCGTTCCCGGCGGGCGCGCTTTTGCGATTAAGCCGAACGCCCGTGGTGTCCATACAAACATCACCGTCTATACCAACCGTCGCAGCTACTATTTCAATGTAAAGGAAGCAAATTCACCAACCTATTATGTAGTGCAATTCAGGTATCCAGAGGACAACGTGCGTCCTACCAATGCCGTTGCTCAACAAGCCCCCAATTACAACTATGCGGCCAGTGATCGGACGAATTTCACACCGACGACTATTTGGGATGATGGCACATTCACCTACTTTCGCTTTGCTCCCAACGCGCCTGTCCCAGCGATTTTCCGTTATTCCAACGGAGGGGAACGCACTGTGAACGGTCAACAGATTGAGGACGGCGTTTTGCGCGTCTCTGGCGTCAATTCCCAATGGGTTTTGCGACTTGGTGACGAAATCGTCTGCATCCAAGCAAACGTAACCGGGGGAACCGGATCATGAGCGATAACGCTGATCTTGAAAAACGCCTTGCTGACCTCGAAGCGGGCAGTGGCGGTGCAACGGCGCATAAAAAACGACCCTCACCCCTGGCGGCACTTGGTGGCATTGCGGCCATAGCTACGCTAGGCGGTTTTGCCTACCTGTCGCTTCAGTCCGCGGCGGATACTCCCCTGCCGACCGCACAGCCTGCGGAGTTTCAGGCTGAGGGTCAGGGTTTTGGTGAAATCAAACCGTTTGTGCCGCCAGCCCGTCCGGAACCTGAAATCAGGCTGGTTGAGCAACCTTCTGAACCTAACGCTGAATTGCTGGCTCAACTCGCGGCGCTGCAAGCCCAGATTGAAGCCCTGCAAAACGTACCTGAACCTGTTGTGCCGGAAGATACCGCCGCTGCAGACGCAATCAACGCTCTTAGCGAACAAATAGCGGCTTTGCAGGCTTCGTCTGAATCCGCTCAACAACAGATCCAGGATGAGCTTGCGGCGCGGGACCGTGAATTGGAAAAATTGCGGATGGACCTCGAACTTGCACAGCTCCAACAGCCAACACCGGCCCCTCTCGATCTGGGACCATCCGATGAGGAACTTCGTCTCGCGGAACTGGAATGGCGCCGTGCAGCAGAACTTGCATTTCAGCAAGCTCGCGTAGATTCGCCTATGATCGCTTTTGGTGCTGCTGCTGGCGCAATCGGTAGCGAAGCACTGTCGGACCGGACATTGGGCGCGGTGCAAGACTTCATCGTGAATGGCGCTCTGCCCTCTCAGGCCACGCAAGCAGAAGTTATCGCCAACCCGTCTCATACGGTCGTGCAAGGCACCATGATCCAGGCGGTAACAGAAACCGCGCTGGACAGTTCATTGCCCGGTGCGATGCGCGCGGTGATTTCTGAAGACGTTCATTCGTTTGATGGCTCTCGCGTCCTGATCCCGCGTGGCTCACGCCTCATTGGCCGCTATCAGTCTGGTCTCGACATTGCGCAAAAGCGGGTGACGGTCGCTTGGGACCGCATCATCATGCCAGACAACCAAACAGTCACCATCAGTTCTTTCGGCGGTGATGAACTTGGTCGTTCTGGGGTTACTGGCTTTGTGGATACGCGCTTTGGTGAGCGGTTCGGTTCTGCTGCGCTTATCTCGCTTATCTCAGCTCTACCGGGGGCCGCGGCAGCACAGGTTGAAGACGACACTTCATCTGAGGTTCTGGAAGATGTTGGTGATGATCTCGCCGACGCCACAGACAGCGTAATTGGCGACTATCTTTCCATCGGGCCTGTCATTTATGTGGATCAAGGGTCGCGCATCACTGTCATGGTGGACCGTGATTTGGAAATTTTCTAAATGACCACAAGCTATCTCCAAACCTCGCTGGATAAGCTTCCAGATGCCATTCGAGATGATGTAATCGAAATTTGCATCAATCCCGATGGCACGGTCTGGGGGGAGTTTCAGGGCGACCATTTCATGCGCCTTCTTGATATAAAACTGACGCAAATAGAAATCAAAGACCTCAGCAACCAGGTTGCGTCTGCTGCGAATACCAAGCTGAGTAAGGACAAGCCGATTGTCTCAGTCAGCATCACCTATCGCGGACGGCCGATCCGGGCGCAGGTCATTCAACCCCCCGCCGTGAATGATGGCTATTCTATTGCCCTTCGCTTTTTCTCGACGTTGCCGTTGGAAAAAATCGAACTGAAATTCCTGTATGGCTCAGAGCGCAGCTTGGAAGATGATCGCCAGTCTCGCAACCGTGAGCTGCGCGAAGTCGTCAAAGGCGGCGACATTTACGCAGCGATAAAATTTTGCGTTGAAAACAAGCTGAACATGATCGTTTCGGGCGGCACCTCGACCGGGAAAACAGTCGCCGCAAGGAAGATCCTTTCTTATGTCGGGAATGACGAGCGGATCATCACGATAGAAGAAGCCGCCGAACTGCTTCCGGATCAACCGAATATCGTAACATTGATCTCGAACCGCGATGTGAAAGCACAGTCTGCGGACGTGCTTTTGACCTCAACCCTTCGGATGCGGCCTGACCGGATCGTTCTGGGCGAGGTTCGCGGCCAAGAGGCTATGACGTTCCTTGAAGCGATCAACACCGGTCACGGTGGGTCTATGACCACACTCCACGCAGAAACTCCACAATTGGCGGTTCAACGCCTAGCAATCGCAGCCCTGAAAACGGATGTTCCAATGACCTATCAGGACATGATTCAATACATCGAAAGCTCGATTGACGTTATTATTCAAGCCGGTCGCCATGAAGGTGATCGGGGGATTACAGAATTTTATCTGCCGGGAACATCAGAAGAAGGAGCCGGAACATAAAACAGTTTGAGCATGAAGTTTTGAGCTTCACTACGAACACAAAGAAGGGCTTTGCAAAAATGCAGAGCGACCTGCGCGAATGGGGCGCTGCTGGTTATGAACTGGTGTCAGTGACGCCGAATGACCTTAATGCCGACAGTGTGATGGTCTTCATGCAACGCGAAATCGTAGATGGATCAACAGCAAGTGATGAGGCCGCACAATGAAACTTATGGTCTTCATTTTATGGCTATCTGCCTCCGTCGCCTATCCAGCAGAGGCGCAAACGGTTCGAACTCTAGAAAGCGATACGCCCAGGGTCTGCCCAGAACAGCCCCCACAACCTGAGTGGGTGGACAACATACCTTTGCGGGAGTCTCATAATAAGCTGCTGATCCAGCAGATGTATCGGGCACAGAGTATGCAGGCTGTTGCGGATAGTGGCGATTGTTCATGCGAGACCCGCTTTCCATCGTGGCAGAAAACAGAAACACGTTTCTTGGAAACCTACGCTGGATTGGATCGTTGGAAGGCTTCGGAACGCACAGAAGAATACCGGGCAACGGCAAATGAATATCGACGTATCGCCATGCCAATTTGCGAAGAACAAGGCAACTGGTGAAGGCGATTAGATGAGCGTTGTTACATATTTTGTCGAGACGGCTGAGGGCTATTTGAACACTGCTGCTGAGACGCAATTCGGATCAGTGGCCGCGACAGTGGGAACGCTCATTGTTCTATCATCCATTCTTCTAGTGATTCTCGTGTTCATCAATATGGCCTATCAGTATCGGTCGATGGATGGGCGAACGGCCTTCTGGTTAGCTGCAAAGATTTCATTGGTCGCAGTATTTGCGACGAATTGGGTGCAATTCAATGTCTTCTCGTCCGCAATTTTGAACGGAATCGACAGTATTGCAGGTGCTTTGGTCGCATCGGTAGGTGGCGGGGTTCCTGGCCCATCTGGGACTTTCGCGGAAGAATTTGACACGCTCATCGCCTCGCTAGGCGACTATCTGAACGCTGCTGGTTCCGAACTCAACTGGATGGCCGGTGCTATGCTGGACATTCTCGGTGTGCTAATGCTCTCAATTTTGGGTGGTTTGGCTGCTTTCATTTTGGTAGCGTCACGCCTCATGATAGCATTGCTGATCGGCATGGCCCCTATCATGATCTTCCTAACGCTCTTTGAAGTGACCAAAGACTACTTTGCTCGCTGGCTGTCGGCGCTGATCTCATTTGCAATTTATCCGATTGTCGTAGCCGGCGTCTTTGCTACAATCACGGGCGTTGCGCGCGCTTTGCTTGGAGAACTTGGTGATCCTGAAGGCGCATCGAACATTGGTGCGTTGATCCCCTTCTTTATGATGATCTTGATGGCAAAGGGTTTCATCATCGCAACACCATTCATCGTCCGTGCAATCTCCGGCAACATCGTCATGCCAGCTATGACAAGCGGCATGGGGGGCGCATACGCCTTTGGTCGTGCTGCGGGCGGTAGCACACAAGCCTACAACCGTATGAGTGTAGGAGCTGCCTCTGGTGCGGAAATGGTTGCGATCCGTGGCCGCCAGATGCTCGGTTTGCAGCCCCCAAACGAAAGGCCGAGGCAGCAACCGGCGAGCAATACGAACCCAAGCCCACCACAACCTACCGGCACGGGCCAGAAAATGCAGCGGATGCAAGATCGAGCAAATCGGCTTCGAGGCAAATAGGGGCAGGATCGTACGGTAACGAAACCGGACCTTCGCGCGTAGCGCAGAGAAAGCCCGGTTCGAGCCCAATGTAATTACCGGCTGCTGTTCGCAAGTGTTCAATCGCATGTTCTCGGGAAGTCGCTGATGCTCAATTTCCTACCACCTAGACAGACAAATGGCTCGGAGGACAAAATTTGGATACTTGCTGCGAGGAAAATTGCCCTTTCCACAAGCGCAAAAGCGGACATTGATCGGGGGCCGCAAACGCGAATTGCGCTGCCGTTGCTCCTGTTAGCCAAGCACTTTTTCGTTAACCCAACGTGCAACAATCTGGCTCTCTAAACCATATCGCCAGCGTTCATTTAGATCTGACTAAATTCGCGAACTGGCTTGGGCCTAGTCTGAATTACATCTGAAACGGCGGCCAGCGAGTCCCTCAAAGTGATTTCGGCCATAAAAAATTTCTTATGTGTGACTTGCCCCACTGTTCATCGAAAAACTCAGGGACGCGTCGCGCAGCCGTATTCGACGTTCTGGCCACCGAAGCGACGTACACGAATATTGGCCTGCTCGGCATGGCCTGAAAATCCCTCCATCAGGCTGAGGCGTGAACAGTACGAGCCGATTTCGGCTGAGGCCTCGTCCGTCAGGATCCTTTGGTAGGTACATGTTTTTAGGAACTTTCCCACCCAAAGCCCGCCAGTGTAGCGCGCCGCGCCATTCGTCGGCAGGGTGTGATTGGTGCCGATCACCTTGTCGCCATAGGCCACATTTGTTCGTGAACCAATGAACAACGCGCCATAGTTTTTCATGTTTTCGACAAAATAGTCATCATCCGATGTCATGATCTGCACATGTTCGGACGCAATGCGATCTGCCTCCAGCCTCATTTCCGCATGATCTTCGCAGATGATGATCTCGCCATAATCGTCCCATGAGGTTTGGGCGATTTCGGCGGATGGCAATATCGCGAGAAGCCTGTCGATCTCCGAAAGTGTTTCCCGCGCCAGTTTTTCTGAGTTGGTAATCATGACGCAAGGGCTGTCGTAACCGTGCTCGGCCTGACCAAGCAGGTCGGTTGCGACCAATTCCCCGTCAACGGTCACATCCGCAATAACAAGCGTTTCTGTGGGGCCAGCGAACAGATCGATCCCGACGCGCCCGTAAAGCTGACGCTTGGCTTCTGCCACAAACGCATTGCCGGGGCCGACGATCATATCGGTCGGCGCAATAGATTGCGTTCCAAGCGCCATCGCCGCCACGCCGTGAACACCACCCATGACATAAATCTCGTCCGCACCGTTCAAAGCCTGGGTGGCGACGATCAGTGGTGCGGGCTGGCCCTGAAACGGGGGCGCGCAGGTGATGACGCGGTCGCAGCCAGCAACCTTGGCGGTCAGCACCGACATATGGGCCGACGCCAGCATCGGATATTTCCCCCCGGGGACATAGCACGCGACATTTTCGACCGGGATATGCTTGTGGCCCAATACGACGCCAGGGCGCGTCTCGACCTCGATATCCCGCATCGAGCCTCGTTGGGCCTGGGCAAAATTGCGAACTTGCGTACTGGCGAACTCAATGTCTTCACGCTCTCGTTTAGTCAGTGCGCTAACGCAATGATCGATTTCGGCTTGTGAAAGACGAAAATCATTGCGTCCGAAGCCATCGAATTTCTTGGAATAGTGACAAAGGGCCACGTTTCCCCGTTTTTCCACGTCCAGAATGATATCCGATACAGTTTGACGCAAAGACGCGTTTGCAGAGTCGCGTTCCGCGCTCTTCTTGGGTGCTTTCAGTTTCCAGGCCATCTTCTGTTCCAAAAAAAGGTGGCGACGGCAAGAACCGAACGCCAGTTAGGGAGGTAACTTGAATTGGCGAGCGGCGTCTGATCTCTCAGCGCGCTACGCCGGCCACTCTTAGAATATCTTCGACGGTCGTTTTGCACTTTTCGGCGACCTCATCGGTCGTCATCCCTTCCAGGATCGGAGAAAAGATTTCGGCGCCTATTTCGTTCAGCCCGTTGTTTTCTGCCAAGATCCGAACCACATCGACATTTGGGAAATCACCATCGCCCGGCCATTTCCGGTCATAGCAATTGTCAACGACCGTCTGGCCCGGCGGCAACTCCAGCGGCCCGTCGCTCAGCTGCACGCAACCGATCTTGTGCCCTGGAATGGTTTTCAGGGTTTCGATATCCGACTGGCTGCGTACATGGTGCCAAATGTCATAGCATAAGAGGCCGTTTTTCTGGTCGGCGTCGCGCACGACATTCCACGCCGTCTCGAGCGAAGGCAGACCCCAAAGAGGCACAAATTCCAGGTCGATGTTCACCCCGTGCTCGGCCCCATGTTTGCAGGTGGCGATGTAGTCTTCGGTGATTTCTTCATGGCTCATGCTGCTGAGAGGAAACATCGCATTCAAAGATGCATGCGTGCATCCAAGCCCTTCGCATATCCGAAAGAACTCATGTGCGGTTGTTGCTGTCTTCAACGTGTAAGCGTCCGGCATATTGTCTGATACCCAACGACGTGACCACGTATTGAGCGGGTCCATCCGGTCTATTCGAACGCCTTGATCCTCGGCTTGGGCTTTGATGTCGGCCAATGTGCGGCCTGAGCGTTCCATTGCTTGAATGTCAGCTGGCATCAACGACATCGTCGGACAACCGGCCAAACGTGTCGCGCGCAGCTTCTCGGCAAAGGGCAGATGCACCACATTCGAGTAGTTCATCGTGTAGCTGTTAACACAAAGCGTCATCGGCAACCTCCTCAGACGAGTTTGTACTTTGGGGCAACGTCACGAATTGCCTGACCAAGTGAGTGGGTGCAGTTTGCAAGTTGATCGGCCGTCGCCGTCAGGGCCGGGGCGAGCTCGATGGCAGTGCCAATCGGGCCCACAATGACCCCCAACGCGCGCGCGCGCTCAGCGATGTCGAGCACCATTTGCGGGTCCGGTTTTGCATGGGTTTTCCGGTCGGACGTAAAGTCAACCGCTTGCCAAAATCCCCGGCCCCGAATGTCGCCGACTGCCGGGTGATCCCCAAAGTTGGCCTGCATGTCGGCGGCCCAGGTTTTGGCTAGTTTGGCGGAGCGTTCAATCAGCCCGTCCCGGTCCACGATTTCGATCACCTTCGCCGCAACGGCGCAGCAGACAGCATGGCCAGAATAGGTATGGACATGGCGGAAATGCTCGATCGCATCGGCAATTTCGGGGCGCGTAATTACGGCGCCAATAGGGGCGTACCCGGCCGCCATGGATTTTGCCATATTCAGGATATCCGGTTCGACATCAATCTGTTCACTTGCGAACCATGTGCCGGTGCGGCCAAAACCCGTAATCACCTCATCGACTATCATGATGATTCCGTATTTGTTGCAAATCTCGCGCACCGTTTTCCAATAGCGCGGCAAGGGGATCTGGACACCATTAGCTTGCTGGAATGGCTCGCCGATGAATGCGGCGACAAGTGTTGGGTCTTCAAGTTCTATCTGGCGTTCAAGATGGGCGATACACACATCTGTATAAGTCTCAACATCCAGCCCATAGGGGTTGCGATAGCACATCGGATTGGCCACGAAACTATGCCCGGGCACACGTACAGCTGGGTCGTCGCGCACCGAAAGCCAATCGGTGCATGACAGCGCACCCATGGAGGCTCCGTGATAGGCATTCCAGCGCGAGATAACCTTGTACGCCGCAGGTTTGTTGCCGCTTTGAACCTGGTAATGCCTGGCAATCTTGATGGCGGTTTCTGTTGCCTCGGACCCGCCACTTGTAAATGCGACCTTGCTCAGTCGGCCTGGGGTGATTTCGGCAAGGGTCTTTGCCAGTTGGGCGGCCGCATTGTTGTAGTTTATGCCCGCACCGGAATAGGGCATGGTCAACGCTTGGTCATACATCGCTTGCGCGATTTCCTTATTTCCATACCCAAGCGATCCTGCCCGCGTGGTCATACTCATCATATCCAGGACCGTTTCGCCATGCTGATTTGTAACCATCAGGCCATCGCCCGACATCAACACATTTGGACCGTTCTTCTGCATCACATCGCGTGGGACGAGTGGGAAAATCGAATGGTCAAGACTCGTTTTTGTTGGATCCTGACTATTTTTTAGCATTTGACGCTCCGTCGCGGATTTAGGGAGATTCCGGGTTGATCTAGCGAAAGATTAGTTGATAACTGGTCATCTATGGAGCGCCAGTATGAGCATAAATGAAGGTGCCACTTTTAGTGGAATTACTAGCGATGTCGTTTATGAAGTACTCCACTTAGATCGGGCGATCGACATCCCTCTTTTCCAGCAGATTTATCAGCAAATTCGAGACCTTATCACAGATCGTAAGCTGAAAGAATCTGCTGTCTTGCCGTCCACCCGGATGTTGGCCTCTGATCTTTGCGTGTCTCGAAACACTGTGATGGTCGCCTACGAACAGCTTGAGACCGAAGGTTATATCGAAACCACCAGAGGATCACGCGCAACGGTCGCGTCATTGACTGATCTTAGGGACACTACAAAAGAACTGAAATTGCCCGATCTTGGCGCGTCCCTGTCTGGTCGTGGGCGCTCTCTGATCCATCTGGAACACCAGACCGGGTATCCCAAAGTGCTGCTTTTGCAGCCAGGTCTGCCCGATGCCCGGGATTTCCCTTTCGCCAAATGGCGTCGCTTGTTTTCCGAGCAATTGCGCATGCAAGCAAATGAGTCCTTCGGATATCACAGCCACGCGGGCGATCCCAATTTGCGTGAGATTATCGCCAATTACATGAGCACATCCCGTGGTCTGAAATGCCGTGCAGACCAGGTCATGATAACCACTGGCGCACAGGGTGCATTCAACTTGCTTGCACAGCTTTTGATTGATGTGGGCGATCCGATCTTGATGGAAGAACCGGGGTATACCGGAGCGCGCGGTGCCTTTCTTGCGGCCGGGGCTGACATCAAACCGATTAAGGTTGAGGGTAAATTTTGGGATCTGGACGCCATTACCCAGACGCATCCAAAGCTTATCTATCTGACACCATCGTGCCAGTTTCCCTTGGGCACAACGATGCGCATCGAGCAGCGGCTCAAACTACTTCAGCGGGCCAGCGAGGAGAATGCCTGGGTTATCGAAGACGATTTTGACAGCGAGTTCAGTTTTCTGGGGCGACGCCTGCCGACGCTGCAATACAACGATCCCCTTGGCAGAACGATTTATGTGGGTTCATTCGCAAAAACAATGCTGCCGGACCTCAGGCTTGGGTTCATTATCTTCCCCGGAAAGGTGGTCAGAAACATTCGCAAAGCGAATTTTTTACTGGGCACTGCCCCATCGCTGGCAGTGCAGGGCGCGTTGGCAAATTTCATTGGCAACGGTCATTTTGCGCGCCACACCCGCAGCGTGAAACGTCTTTATGACGGCAGACGCAAGCTATTGGACGGCTTGATTGTTGAGCATCTGGGCGATTGGATGGAACAGTTGGACGAGGGCAACGGAATGCAAACGACGTGGCGCTTCACGCGCTCGGTTGATGATGTCGAAGTCGCCCGGCGGGCGTTGACGAAAGGGCTCGGTCCCACGCCGCTTTCCATTCACTATTTCCATGGCAAACCTACATCGGGATTGATGATAGGCTACGCCAGTACGGATGAAGGTCGCTACGCTGCATCGCTCAAGATTCTACGCATGCTAGTCGAACAAGTGGCAAAGGATGTCGGCCAGCAGGAATTTCCGCGCTGATCCATCCCATACCAGCACACACGAACGTTGGTCTGAAAACAACCCACAGACCGCTACGGCGCCACGCGCGGGAACTGGCCCCCTGATTTCCCTAAGAACTGGTCCTTTATAATGGGCCAGTTTGCAGGGCATATTCTGCCAACCAGCTGCAATAAGTAGGGAGTGAAAAATGAAGCTAACGGGTGGTGAGATTATTGCGCGATCTCTCAAGGCATATGGAGTCACGCATGTGGCCGGTATTCCCGGTCACGGCAACTGGGCGCTGGCCGATGCCTTTAGCCAAGAGGGCTGTGAACTACCCGTAATTCAGGTGATGCACGAACAAAGTGCTGTCCATATGGCGGATGGGTTTGCCCGTGCCAGCGGCCGACCCATGGCAGCGCTGACCTCAACAGGTCCGGGATCGATGAATACGCCTATAGGGCTTGCGACAGCGTTGGCGGATTCAATTCCGCTTTTCCACATCAAGGGTAGCCCACTGTCCTACATGCGCGGTACAAGCGTTATGCAGCAGCTCGAGGTCAAGAATGAAGATGCATTCTCCCGAATGCTGAGCGAAATCACCAAGAAGAACTACAAACCATTCCGGGTCGATGAAATTCCGTCAATGATGCACCGCGCCATCAAGACGATGATGAGCGGGCGGCCGGGGCCGGTAACAATTGATGTGCCGATGGATATTCAGGCCGAGGCTGCCGATGTTCAGATCCACGATATGAAGCGGCGCATGCCCACCGGTCTGATGCACCCCGATCCACGAGATATAGACGCCGCGGTCGAAATGCTGCTGAAAGCCAAGCGCCCGGCCATTGTTGCAGGTGGCGGGGTCATGACCGCGAACGCGTCGCACGCTTTGCGCGAGCTGGTGGAAAAAACTGGGGCTGCGGTTGGATATACCTTTAACGGCAAAGGCGCGATTTCTGACGAACACCCCCTGTGCATCGGTGGCAACGGCCAAACCGGAACAACCCATTCCAATGCGCTGCTGGCAAGTGCGGATGTTTTGCTGTCTGTTGGCTGTCGTTTCACTGACTGGTCATCAGGCAGCTATGCCAAGGGCGCGACTTATTCTATCCCGCCCTGCCGGTTGATCCATATCGACATTGATCCGCATGAGATTGGCAAGACCTACCCAACCGAGGTTGGCATCGTTGCAGATGCAAAGGCGGCGCTGGAGGCTATGGTGTCCGGCATCTCGGGCAAACAATCAGCAGATTGTCTGGCCAGGCGCGCGACCTATCACGATGAGATTGCGAAGGCGAAGCAAGCCTGGCTTGATATGCTTGCGCCGCGCTGGAACGACAGTTCGACCCCGTTCACATTTCAATATCCCTACAAAATCCTGCGCGAGGTCATGCAGCGTGACGGTATCCTTGTGGTGGGGTCGGGCAACACGCAAGGCGCCGTCAAACAATCTTTCCCGATTTACGAGCCACGCACCCACCTGACATCCGGCGGTTATTCCCCGATGGGATGGGCCTTTCCAGCAGCGTTGGGTGCAAAACTGGCCAATCCCGACCAACAGGTTTGCGCGATCATGGGCGACGGTGATTTCATGATGAGCTGTGCCGAACTTGGCGTGGCCGCGATGAACAATATTCCCATTGTCATCGTCGTTCAAAACAATTCTGGCTATATGTCGATCCGGGGTGGCCAGCGCAAATTCCTAGGCCGCGCCACTGCGTCCACGTTCTCGTATCACCACAAAGACAATGAAGAACCCTATTCGGCAGACATATCCGCATTGGCGAAGACGTTCGATGTGCCAAGCTGGAAAATCACCGAAGCGGATCAACTGAAACCCGCATACGAGGCCGCCTTTGCCAGCGGAGGGCCGGCCTTGGTAGAAGTAATTACCTCGCGCGATGCGGCCGGTCCGTTTGTGCCCGGTTGGTGGGACTTGCCGTCGCCAGATTACTACCATGCGGAATACGCAGAATACCGGCCAATGCGCGAAAAAGAACAACACCTATAGAGGAATACCGGTTTGGGAGCGCGGTGAAACGTGCCTAGGGATCGGGTGACAAGGCAATAAACTGGTCCCCTCAAATGCTGATGAATTGGCCCTATTGAACCAACCGGTCTGAACGTAGGATAGGTTATGAAACCCCGCCTGTGTTTGCGAAACCGGGCAACGAACAGGAAATGTCGTGAGCGAAACGAACCAAAAAACAGACTATTTCCCGTATTTGCTGCTTGTGCCCGCTCTGTTCATCACGCTGCTGATTGTCGCATGGCCGTTGGCAGAAACGGTCCGGCTCTCGTTTACGGATGCCTCCCTAAACCCGAACGAGGAATATATCGGCTTTGCCAACTACGAACGAATTCTGTCGCGACGCTTTCCCGAAGTCATCGGCCGGACGTTTCTCTGGATGTCTTTGTCTGTCGCGCTGAAGCTGACCATCGGACTAATGGGTGCCCTGTTGCTGAATGCCGCCGTGCCAGGTCGCACATTGTTTCGCATTCTCACCATGCCACCCTGGATCATTCCCATCGCCATTGGGATGTTCATCTGGGGGTGGATGTACAACGGGCAGTTCGGAATGATTTCGGGCCTGATGCAACGCATCGGGTTGGCCGACGGGCCATTGGAATTTCTTGCGGCCAAAGACACGGCGTTTCTGGCAACGGTGATATCGGATGTGTGGATCGGGGTTCCGATGGTCGCCGTCTATCTTTTAGCCGCCATGCAGTCTGTTTCAACCGACATGTACGAAGCGGCCTGGGTTGATGGCGCCAGCCGCTGGTATCGCATCCGCCGGATCACCATCCCGCTGATCACACCGTCTATCGTGACCATTGGCATTCTGTCAGCGATCTGGACGTTCAATTCCTTTGACGCGATCTGGATTCTGACCCAGGGCGGTCCGCGTAGCGGCACGACCACCATGATTATCGACACCTACAAGGTCGCGATTGACCGTTTTCGATATGGCGAAGGCGCGGCGCGCGCCGTGCTGATCGTCCTCATCATGCTGAGCTTTTCACTCGCCTATTACATGGTGCTGCGCAAGCTGTCCAAATCGGGGGCAACAAAATGATTAATCGTTACCGCTGGTGGGAATATGTCGTGATCTACGGCGGTATGGCGGTGTTCCTGACGTTCATTCTGGCGCCCTTCCTGGAAGCGTTCGTCGTATCGTTGCGGCCATTGGACCGCATTTTTTCAATCCCATATCGGTTCTTTTCTGAGGGGATGTCGTTCGAAGCCTATTTCAGCATGTGGAAAAGCGTTCCCCTTCTGTGGCTCTACATCCTCAATTCGTTGTTCATCGCAGGCTCTGTGACCGTGCTCAGCCTGGTCGCGGTGATCCCGGCGGCTTACGCATTTGCCCGGTTCGAATTCAAAGGCAGCCGCGCCATTCTTGGTGCCTTTCTTGCGATCAACATGGTTTCGGGTGCAGTTTTGATAATCCCGCTTTACCGCGTGATGCTGCAACTTGGCGTGCTGAACACCTATATGGCAATGATCGTGCCCGGCACCGCGTTCGTTATTCCAACCGGCATCTGGTTGCTTCGCTCTTACCTCATAAGAATACCGCGCGAACTGGAAGAGGCGGCGTGGGTCGATGGCGCAGGGCGTCTTTATACCCTGCGCCGGGTCATCATTCCGATCGCGATGCCCGGTATCATTGTGGTGTCGATCACGGCATTCATCACCGCCTACGCCCAGCAGTTTCTTTTTGCGCTGACATTCAACTCTCGCAACGAGTTGAACCCGCTGCCGACCGGACTCTACCAGTTCTTCGGTCGGGCCGAAGTTGTTTGGAACGAATTGATGGCCGCATCGCTCGTGGGCATTCTACCGGTGCTGATCCTTTACGTGGTTCTACAGCGCTACATCGTTGCCGGCCTGACGGCTGGCGCAATCAAGGAATAATTTCAACCAAGGGAGAAGAAAACTATGTCGTATCTAAAACCAATAGTGGCCGCCGCGGCGGTTCTGCTGAGCGCAAGCGCAGCATTTGCCCAGGATCAGAAAATGCACTTTACCATTTGCGGTGATGATAGCTGGGCCGGCGACGTGACGGCCAAATATGTCGCTGAATGGGAATCCATGAACCCGGGATACGTGGTCAATATCGAGTATGTTCCGTGGGGCCAATGTCAGGAAAAAGCCACAACCCTGGCTGCAGCAGGCAATGCGCCGGCTTTGTCGTACCTGGGGTCGCGCACTTTGCCCCAACTATCAGATGCCGGCCTGATCAAAAGCTTTGAACTGACCCAGGAAGAACGCGACGGCTATGCCGGACCTGTGCTTGGAACTGTGACATACAACGGCAAAATCTGGGGCGTGCCGCGGGCGTTTTCAAGCCGTGCGATGTATTACAACCGCGATCTGTTTACTGCGGCTGGCCTTGATCCAGACCAACCCCCGGAAACCTGGGAACAGTTTGTTGCAGCGGCAAAAGCGATCACTGAAAATACCGATGCATTCGGTGTAGGTATCCCGGCAAACAGCAGTGACACACCAATGCAAATCTTTGTTGCCATGGTGTATTCCAACGGCGGAACAGTTCTGGATGCGGACGGAAATGTTGCGTTTAACAGCCCTAACGCTGTCGCGGCCATGGAAATGTGGAAAGAAGTCGCGCAATACGCGCAACCCGGTGTTGCCGCCTACGGTGCTGACGAGATTGTGCCGCTGTTTGCCGCAGGCCAACTGGGTATGATATTTGACGGACCGTGGCTGCGCGATAACTTTCCGGACGTGAACTATACCACTGCGATGTTCCCGCATGGGCCTGATGGAACCCACAGTTCATTCCTGGTAACCGACAGCTACGCGGTGTTCACAGGAACCGGGGTTGAAGAACAGGCCGAGAGTCTGGCCAAACTTTTGACGGCGCCGCAAGCGCAGCTTGAGTTTGATCTGGGCGCGGGTCTTGTGCCGCTTCGCAATATTGCTGGTGTCGAAAAGCTTATCGAAAACGATATCACCTGGGCACCGTTCATCAACGTCATCCCAACAGGTGGCCCCGAACCTGTGATCCCCGATCACGCTGGTCTGAACGACATCATCGTGAACGCGGTTCAGGGCGTCCTATTGGGCGAAATTGAGCCAGCAGAAGCGATTGCAGAAGCTGCGTTGGAAATCGAAGACCTGAGATAAAACTATTTGGCAAGCCGTGCTTTTGCGGCTTGCCACCTTTAACAAATATGACGCGTCTGGGATGTTATGGCACAACTAAAACTAAAAAATGTCAGCAAATCGTTCGGCACTGTGGAGGTCATCAAGGATGTGACACTTGATAGTACCGATGGCGAATTTGTTGTGTTCGTCGGCCCTTCCGGAAGTGGAAAATCCACATTGCTGCGTATGATTGCTGGGCTCGAAGACACGACTGCTGGCGATATCATCATCGGCGACAAGACTGTCAATAACCTCGCCCCAGCGGAACGCGGCATTGCAATGGTATTTCAGTCCTACGCACTTTATCCGCATATGACTGTTTATGAAAATATTGCCTTTCCCTTGCGGGTTCTAAAGCTGCCAGAGAAAGAGGTGCGCAGACTTGTAGACCGCGCGGCGGGCATTCTGAAGCTGAACGAACGCCTGCAGTACAAACCAGGTGAGCTGTCAGGCGGGCAACGTCAACGGGTTGCGATTGGCCGCGCGATCGTGCGCGAGCCCGAGATTTTTCTGTTTGACGAACCGCTGTCCAATCTTGACGCCGCTTTGCGCGCCGAAATGCGCGTTGAACTTTCCGCGCTGCACACTGAACTGGGCGCGACCATGGTTTATGTGACCCATGATCAGGTTGAAGCGATGACAATGGCCGACAGGATTCTGGTGCTGGATGGCGGCGCCATCGCCCAGATCGGCAGCCCGCTGGAACTGTATCACAAACCCCAGAACACATTTGTTGGCAGTTTCATTGGCAATCCGAAAATGAACATGCTGAACGTGACGGGCAAGTCATCGGACGACAAAGGTGTGACGGTGGTTTTACCAGACGGCCAGAATGTGACCGCCGTCGTAAAAGGTGGGGGTGATGTATCCGGCAAGGCGCTGACGCTCGGTATCCGGCCGGAACATATCCGCCTCGACGGGCCCGGCGTGAAGGTGAAGATGACCCCGTTTCTGGCAGAGCATTTGGGCATCCACACGGTATCTTACGCAAATATGGACGGCTGCGATGACAGATTCTGCACTGTCATGTCCGGACGACCCGTTCTTGAGAACGTCGAGATTGACGTCGTAATTGACGGCGCCCACTGCCACCTGTTTGATGAAAACGGAATGGCGTTCGAGAGGGTTGTCGATATGAGCGAATTGGACCCGGCGTACCTCGATCTCAAGAAAGGCTAGGCAAGTGTGATCAAGGGGTATTCGGACAGATTGTCTGCACGTCCGGGTGAGCAGATACAGTTCATGGTCAGCACCGACTCGGCAACCTTTGATGTCTCTTTTGTGCGTCTGCTCAGCGGTGATCCGGATTTGAAAGAAACGGTGGTTGCGGCACCTGTCGTTGGCAGGTTTCCGGGCCGCAAGCAGGACTTGGCAGCCGGGTCTTACGGGGTCGTGCCCGATTGGAGTGGCAAGCCACTGTCTGGCGATTTCACCTTGGGCGCCTGGATCTATCCCACGCTGCAAAAGACAAAAGACCAGTCGGTCCTGTCCGATCGCAATGAGGCCGGTCACGGCGTTGAAATCGGCCTGACCGAGAACGGCAAGCTCTATCTCCGATGCGGCACGGACCGGATCGTCTGCGAGGTGCCGTTGCCAATCCACAGGTGGTATTTCTTAACGGCGCGAAGGAAAGGCCGGACGCTCGATCTGAGGGTGCGAGCGCACCCTCGAGATTTCGCCAGTATTGGTGCCGAGGTCCGCTGTGACGACAGCACTGCACCTGTTCCATCCGACGGCCCTATGTATTTTGCCACGCGCCTGGGGGGTAAAAACTGCTTCAATGGCAAGATAGCGGGCCCCTGTGTCTTTGATATCTGGCTGAATCATCACAAATGCGAACAAATCGCGCAGGGCTTTGCCGGTCTGGATATCCTGGACCGCGCTGTTGCGGCCTGGGATTTCGGCGAAGGGATTTCGACTCAGACCGTTAGGGACATTACCGGGAATGGATTGGACGGCGTATTGCACCAACTACCCGTCCGAAGCGTAACAGGGCCGCATTGGTTTGGGGACACCGACAATCCAGCCGATGACCCGCGCGCCTATGCTGCGATCCATTTTCACCAAGACAGCCTGTCCGATGCCGGATGGGACAAGGACTTCTCCCTGATTGTGCCCAAGGAGTGGAAATCGGGTGTCTATGCGGCAAAAATCGCCGCAGATGACGGCGTTGACTACCTCCCATTTGCCATCCTGCCCGCCAAAGGCACCGCAATCGCCGACATTGCGGTTCTGATGCCGACCTTTACCTACCTCGCCTATAGCTGCGAGATGTGGGAGGGGCCGGCGCTGACCTGTCTTTACGATCACTATGCAGATGGTGCGGGCGTGCCATTTGCTTCAATCCTTCGCCCGCTGCCGAATGTCAGGCCGTACAAAGGCATACTTAAGAACACGGATGGCGACCCCTTTAGCCGCCATCTGAACGCGGACCTGTCTTTGCTGGACTGGCTTGTGACGACGGGACAATCTTGCGATGTCGTTACAGATCACGACCTGCACCTCGAAGGAGTGGACCTGCTTGCCCCCTACAAGGTTGTGATCACCGGATCGCATCCCGAATACGTCTCTGGTCGTATGCTTGATGGCATAGAGGACTACCTCCAAACCGGTGGCAGTCTGATGTATCTTGGTGGGAACGGGTTCTACTGGGTGACTGATCTGTCCGAGGACGAAGCAGTTATCGAAACGCGCAGACCCAATGGCACCCGTCCCTGGACATCCGCGCCCGGCGAGGTGCGCCAGCAATTTTCCGGGCAGATTGGCGGGCTGTGGCGCGCGCGCGGGCGAGCGCCGCAACGTCTGGTGGGTGTCGGATTTGCGGCCCAGGGGTGGACCCGGGATAATACCTGCGGAATGGCCCGACCCTATGAGCAAAGCAATGTACACAACGATCCGCGTTTTGCTGATCTTTTTGCGGGCATCGGCGAAAATGAATTGATTGGGGATTTTCGGTCGCTTGGTCTTGGCGACGGCGCAGCAGGGGATGAAATAGACCGCGCTGACCCTGAACTTGGCACGCCACCGCAGGCCGTGGTTCTTGGTTCAGCCACCGGATTTTCAGTGGAGTACCGTCGGGCGATCGAGGAACAATGCCAGGTCGATAGCGGCTCTCTTGGCCCTGACGACAAAAACATCCGGTCCGATATTGTCTGGTTCGATACCGGGTACGGCGGAGCGGTCTTTTCAACAGGATCCATTAACTGGATCAGTTGCCTGACATATGATGCATGTCAAAACAACGTGTCCAAACTCACCAGCAATGCGCTGGCCCGAATGTTGGCGGCCGCAACTTGATTGCCCGCAACGACACAATCTGCCCGCACACCAAAAGACAGTAGGAGCGACACCGTGACAACGCAGCCATTTCTCATACTGGATTTTGACGGAACTCTTATGGACAGTGTCTATGTCGATGTCGTCGCCTGGCAGGAGGCCTTTGTGTCTCACGGATACACCGTCGCATCGTGGCGCATCCACCGAATGAATGGTGCGCAGGGACCTCTGGTGAGAGAAATGCTAAGGCGCGATGTAGGGCTGACCCTTAGCGATGACGCGTTTGAAGCGATTGTCGCCAGCGCCATCAATGCCTATCATCGACTGTCACATTTGGTTCAGCCCACGCCCGGAGCTGCGACATTCTTGTCGCTCCTGAACGAAAAAGACATCCCCTGGGTGATCGCCACAAGCGGAAGCGGGTCGACAGTGAACCACTTGCTTCACAAGATCGGCGTCGGTTCCGACAATACGATTGTCATAACCCGTGAACACGCCAAACAAGCGAAACCCGACCCGGGTATTTTTCTGGCCGCTGCAAAGGCATTGAAGTTACCGATTGGCAGCGGAATCGTCATCGGGGACAGCACTTGGGATATGATCGCAGCCAAACGGGCAGGTGCTATGGCAGTTGGCGTAAGGACTGGAGGATATGGCGATGACGAGCTGTTTCGAACGTCCGCAGTAGCGGTTTACGACGATCTTGCACAGCTTTGTCACCACCTTGGTGATCTTGGAATTCAAATGTAAGCCTCGGTGTCTACTGAATGAATTCTGCGGCTCTGCGGCGCGCTGGGGTCACAGATACACGATCGGTGTTGGAGGGCGAACATATGCGTCATCTGCCCCCCCGGCTTGAGCGCCAGACGCATGCGCCGCAACGCCGCCACCGGGTTTGTGAAAAACATCGTGCCAAAACGTGCAACCACAAAGTCGAACTCGTTCTCGGGTAGAGCGACTTCGGCATCACCGCGAGAGAAGTCGGCGTGCAAGAGTCCTTTTGCAGCGGCGTCTTTCCTGGCCTCTTCCAAAAATGCATCGACGCAGTCAATGCCGACCACCCGCCCCTTTGGCCCAACAATCTCGGCCAGTTGGAGTGACATATCTCCCCATCCGCAGCCAACATCGAGCACTGACATCCCTTCTTTGATGGGCAAATTTGGGATCACTGCCGCAGAATGACGTGACAACCCACCTTGGAGGATGTGCCGGTATTTTGTAAATTTTGGTTCCAGAACCGAGTTCCAAAACTTCACAAAATCGGTGTCGTCTTTGTTGTCTAGTGCCATGTTGTAGCCCCTCTTTGTGAGCAGAGTATCACAGGCGTCTTACCATTCCTAATCCCGCGCACTCCCAGACTCGACAACTTCGAACAGCGACTTGCATCGAAACGTCACTGGCGCTTAGAGTGCGTTTAGCCCCGCACTGCCGATTGATGCGCGGTGCACGAACGTCCGTTGTGGCGAAGCTGCGATGCAGCGTCCATGGCCAGTGTGGACGGCAGGCGTGGGCCGTGAGCAACGGCGGCAGAGGCTCAGTTGGCAGGGTGATTTCCGCACCGCCGCAGGTCGGCTCGGAGCCCAGAGTGACCAACCTGCAATGATTCCGCGAACGGCCGCTGTCGCTGGTTGGCTTGGCGATTTGCTGTTGGCATTCCTATCGATTATCCGGAAATACCGTCCCAACTGGATCATGTCGGGCTGGTGGCGGGCCGTTGTCACAATGGGAATTGTTGATGCTAACGACGAAAGATGACATAGTGTCAACCATTGATTTATTGGGAGGAAGACATGTCATCACCAGCTTACATCATGATTACCGTTGCCGCCGTTGCACCGGATTATCTCAGCGAAGCACTGGGCAAAGTCGGTACACTCTGCGGTCAGCTCAAGGATCAGGCGGGCGCGCTGATGACGCGGTATGGCGTCATGTCCACCGGCGAGCATGCTGGGTCGCTCTTTCTTTCGCAGGGCTACAGCGAATTGAACGGGATTGACGCTGCTTTCAACGTCTACGGCTCCTCTGCGGAGTACCAGGCCCTGATCGGGAGCGGCAAGGTTTCCGTGATCTTGCGCAATATCATGCGGATGGAAGACATCGGTCTCAAATCTCCGTCGACGAATGTGCCTGCCTATCTCGTCCTGACGCGCTGGGGCTCAGCGTCTCCGATGCTGGACCGGATGCGCCCGCTTGTGCACCATTTTGAAGACAACGGTGCTTTGACATTGCGCTACGCAACGATAGCGACTGGCAGCGCTGCTGGGCGGAGGCTGTTGGGTGTCGCGTATCCGTCGATGGACGCGATCGAGAAGACTTATGATTCGCTACGCGGAGATCCCGCCTTTGGCGCGTTCCAGTCCGACATTGACCTCGACTTCCGCAATATCGTGCGGATTGTCGGCTAAGCGGGCGCGGGCGGCGGCCGTGCGCTGGCTGTGGTTCTGAAGGTCGGACATATAAATTCTCACTTGCTGGTCGGTGATGGGTTTTCGCCGTATTACCAATGACTTCGCGCCCTCTTGCTTCCGTAGTGCTTCCGAAATGTATTAACGCAAAAAGCCGCCCGTTTGGGCGGCTTCTAAGCGACTGATATGTCGAAATTTTTGGTTGCGGGGGTAGGATTTGAACCTACGACCTTCAGGTTATGAGCCGTGGCGAAC
>ERZ889078.1101-NODE-1101-length-22349-cov-27.803490_pt1 | contig 22349 bp, 18 predicted proteins | sample MGYA00521266_ERZ889078 | MGnify/ENA primary metagenome ERZ889078 (study PRJEB32303, sample SAMEA104408618) | aquatic metagenome | biome: Brackish water; feature: Pelagic; material: water | place: Baltic Sea | collected 2014-06-16T06:34:00 | depth 76,534 m ...
TAAATGTCCCTTAAGTTGAGCGTTAAGGAATTTGTTCACTTTAAAAGTGAATAAGAATTGCCAATCAACATCTATATTTTGTGGATTCTGTAAATAATTAGAATATAACTCTATAATTGTAGAAAAGTTTACATTGGTAAAAATATCTTTAGCATATTGTAAGCGAACAAGAGCTCCTACCTCAAAGCGTACTTTGTCAGCATGTGTAATTATATTGCCTGCAGTATCTCGTACAGCAGCAGTTAGCCCAAATTTTCCTGCATCAGCTAACTCCATATCATTTACAATTGTCCAACGAGCAGTTGCGGGTGAAAGGAATAAAGAAAAGGTGCTTGTTGGTTTATAATCCATACCCAAACCCAATTTGATATAGCCTGGCGCCATAAAATTTGATATATAGGTTTTTGTGGAGTCATTTGGATAGTCATAACCACTTGTAAATTGAGAAGAGAAATTTAACAAAGCTGTATAATACCAATGTTTGTTTGCTTGATGTCCAAATTTAGTGTTTAGTTCTAATCTGTCAGCAGATTTACGGTAATCTTGCTTGCCTTGTTTTGAAGTTCCAAGGTCAGCCATTAATAAATTATCAAAAGCATTTTTCCCTTTAAGATATTTTGCAAATAATACAACTGATCCAGTTAATGCAAGCTGGTTTTCACCACCTTTTGACCAATTTGTAAAAGTTGATTGGCTTCCGTTAAGGCCTAATGTTCCTCCTGAAGTCCAGTAGGATGTGTCAGTTTGCGCTTGTGCAAATGATATTGCAGCTACAAATATAAATGTAAGTAATTGTTTCATAAATATAAAGTCAAAAAATACAAAGCCTGCCTTATGAGCAAGCTTTGAATAAAAATAAAATATTATTTAGCTGGGTACAAATGAACATCTGTTTGAGGAAACGGGATGCTAATATTATTAGCGTCAAATGCTTTTTTCACATTCTCAAGAAGTCCAAAATGAACGGTCCAATAATCTGCTCCTTTTACCCATACTCTGGTGGTTAAATTTACTGAACTGTCTCCCAATTCTCCAACGGCAACAAATGGTGCTGGATCAGCAAGTACTTGATCAAATTTTGCTATCTCGGCTAAAATAATTGTACGTGCTTTGTCTAAATCATCACCATATCCAATACCGAATGAAAAATCAACCCGACGAGTTTCTTCAGATGAATAATTGATCAAAGATGATGTGCTTAGTCCTCCATTAGGAATTATAATTCTACGATTGTCAGGAGTTGTCATAATAGTGTTGAAAATCTGAATCTCCTTAATTACACCCATGTAGCCTTGAGCTTCTATAAAATCACCCACAGAAAAAGGTTTAAAACTAAGAATCATAACTCCTCCTGCGAAGTTTTGAAGAGTGCCAGAAAGGGCTAGACCTACGGCCAATCCTGCTGCTCCTAGTATAGCAACAAATGAAGTCATTTCGATTCCTATCATACTCATTACACTAATAAGCAATAATGCTTTTAAAATAATGTTTATCATGCCTGATAAAAATGGTATTAAGGATGCATCCATGTTTTTGCTAACCATAAGTTTATTTGTAGTTTTACTTAAGGCTTTAATAATGCGTAATCCAATGAATAATACAACGACTGCGCCAATGACTTTTGGGCCATATTCGACTAACATCGTTTTGAGGATATCAAGGTATTTGTCTAAGTTTTCCATAATAATGGTTTATTAATTAATGATTAAAATGATTTATTTTTGAGGCGCAAAAATAATAAAATTTTCTAATAATCATATATATAGTGTGTTATATGAAGATTGCTTTGTGTTGTCAAACTAATTTGTTGATAAATAGATGATTGGTATAAGTTTAATCATATAAACATTCCCAAAATAGGAATAAATCTCTAAATAAGGTTATTTAACCGTATTACTTTCTTCTTAAATTAGATTAATAAGCTGGCTAAATTTCACATTGGACTCTGCCTATAAAAGTTTGATAAGGAGCTTAAAATATGATTTTATTTTTTACGAAGCTGTTTTTTTCTTTTTTTAAGCACCATATTTCAACCTTTTCCTATCTTTAAATTTCCAATATATATCAATTATTAAGTATCGCAAATGCTTCAATTATATATACCTTTGCACTCTTAACTTTTTTATTTAATAAGACATGCAAGTATTTTTTTTATCTCTCATATTAATAGGTTTTGCTTTTGCAGCTATTGCCATTAAAATGTTTGTTATTAAAGGTGGTACATTTGTTAAACAATGCAGCTCAGTTGATACTGGCACAAATACTAAAATTGGCTGCACATGTGGGGAAAAGGACCCAGAAGAAAGGTGTGAGAATTACGAAAAGCATCATGGGAAAGGTACTGATGCGGCACCCCATATTCATACAGAAATATTATCAAAAAGTTTTTGATTGTTGGCATTTGTTCAATTACAGTAATACCAGAAGATTTCTTATTTTCCTAAAACTGACATAACATTGTCGGTAGCAAAATATTGATATTCCCCAACAGAATCAGAGTAGATTAAATATACATCGAGCTCAGGATGCTGAGCAACAAATTCTTTAGTTTTTTCCAAGCCCATTACCATAAATGCTGTAGCATATGCATCTGCTTTTGCTGCTGAACTAGCTATTACTGTAGTGCTTAAAAGTGTTTGAGCAATTGGGTAACCTGTATGTGGATTGATTGTATGTGCATATTTTACTCCATCTTTCACGTAAAATTTACGATAATTGCCCGATGTTGCCATTCCTTTTTCACTAAGTGGTAAAATAGCTGATAATTCTTCGCCATAACCAGCATTTTCTTTGGGTTGCTCAATGCCTACATGCCAAAGAGTACTATCAATTTTTTCTTTACTTGCAAATACTTCTCCTCCTACATCAACTAAATAGGAGCGAATTCCGAGGCCTTGAAGATACTTAACCAATACATCCACAGAGTAACCTTGTGCTAATGCATCAAAATCGAGTTGAGTGCGAGAGTAAAGTTTGATGATTTTTCCATCCTTTAATGAAACTGTTTTATATCCTACGAATTGAAGAATACTATCCACTATTTCTGGATTCATATCTTCAGGGTCCTTTTTTCCAAAGCCCCAAGCTTCTACAAGTGGCCTAACCGTAATGTCAAAATCACCATGAGTCATTTCAGCAACCTCCATAGCCAGTTGATAGTTTCCAATAAATATGTCATCCAAAACCACTTCTTCATTTCTATTCACTTTAGAAAGAATAGATTGTTCTTGATAATTAGATGCTGACATATCAAATGCAGTAAGTAAGGAATCGAATTGAATTTTTAATTCTCGATTAAGGCTATCAAAGTAGGTAATTGAATAATAAGTACCTTGTGCTTCACCTTTAATCTGGTATTTTGTAAAAACCACCTTTTCAGGTTCACTACATGAAGCTATTAGGAAAATAAAAATAATTGAAATAAGTGATAGGTGAATTTTCATATTTATTAAGTTTTTAATCTGTTGCCAAAAAAAAAGGCCAATTCACTTGGCCTTTTTTAAAGTATTAAATTATCCTCCAAAATCATCAAAAGCAATCATCTCATCTGGGACTCCTAAATCTTCTAACATTTTTAGGACCGCTGAGTTCATCATAGGTGGTCCACATAAGTAATATTCAATTTCTTCAGGCTCCTCTACTTTCGATAAATATTTATCCAAAATTATTTGGTGAATGAAGCCAACATAGCCAGTCCAATTATCCTCAGGATCGGGTTCTGACAATCCTATATTAAACTTGAAATTAGGAAAATCTTTCTCAATAGCTTCAAATTGATCTACATAAAACAACTCGCGTTTAGAACGACCTCCATACCAAAAGGTAGCTTTTCTATCTGTTACTTTTTTGGTTAAAAATTGATCGAAAATATGTGAACGCATTGGAGCCATTCCTGCTCCTCCACCGATAAACATCATCTCGCGTTTTGTATCCTTAATAAAGAACTCTCCATAAGGGCCAGAAACCATCACTTTATCACCTGGTTTAAGGTTGAAGATATAAGAAGAACAAATACCTGGATTTACTTTCATAAACCCTTTTGTTTTTGGATCCCAAGGTGGAGTAGCAACACGAATGTTCAGCATTACAATGTTACCTTCGGCAGGGTGATTGGCCATTGAATAAGCTCTGTAAATGGGTTCTGGATTTTTCATTTTTAAATCCCACATATTGAATTTATCCCAATCGCCTTTATATTCTTCTCCAATAATCATATCCTTATAATCAACGGTTACCTTAGGTACATCAATTTGGATATATCCACCAGATCTGAAATCCATATGTTCGCCATCAGGAAGTTGAACCACAAATTCTTTAATGAAGGTGGCAACACTTTCATTTGAAACCACTGTGCATTCCCATTTTTTGATACCAAATATCTCAGCAGGAACGCCAATTTTCATATCGCTTCGGACTTTAACTTGACAGCCAAGGCGCCAATTATCTTGTGCTTGTTTACGCGTGAAGAAGCCTTTTTCTGTAGGAAGAATATCACCTCCACCTTCAAAAACTTGCACATGGCACATTCCACAAGTTCCACCACCTCCACATGCAGAAGGAAGAAAAATTTTCTCTTCAGTCATTGTGCTTAATAGGGAGCTTCCGGGCTCTGTTTCTATATCTTTTTCGCCATTAATGTTAATGGTAACCAGTCCCTGAGGAGTAAGTTTTTTCTTTGCATACAGCAATAGACTAACCAAAATAAGGATTGTCAACAAAAAAGTGACAACACTTATTACTATAATGGTTGAGGTTTGAACGTCTGCTAAAATCATCTTATTTTATTTTTATATTATCAGTAAAATATCTACTATAATTTAATTCCCATAAAGGTCATAAAAGCTATACCCATGATGCCAGTGATAATAAAAGTTATCCCTAGTCCACGAAGTGCTGGGGGCACGTTTGAATAACGAATTTTTTCGCGGATAGCAGCAATAGCAACGATGGCCAAAAACCAGCCAATGCCAGATCCAATTCCAAATACGGTGGCTTCACCTATACTTTGGTATTCACGTTGTTGCATGAATAACGAGCCTCCTAAAATAGCGCAATTTACAGCAATTAAAGGAAGGAATATACCCAGTGAGGCATAGAGTGATGGCGAGAATTTTTCAACAACCATTTCTACTAATTGTACCATAGAAGCTATAATGGCAATAAACATAATGAAACTTAGAAAGCTTAAGTCAACACTTGCGTATTCTTCTCCAAGCCATGATAATGCTCCAGGGTTTAATAAATACTTAAGCATTAAATAGTCAACGGGCACAGTTATCACTAAAACAAAAATAACAGCAGCTCCAAGTCCAACAGAAGTTTTTACGGTTTTTGATACTGCCAAATAGGAACACATTCCAAGGAAGTATGCAAATACCATATTGTCAACAAATATGGACTTAACAAATATATTTACGAGTTCTTGCATTTTAATATCTTTTAAAGGTTATTTCAATTAGTCTTCAATTAATTCTTTATTACGAGAACGCTGTATCCAGATGATAGATGCTACTGCGAATAGAGCCATTGGAGGTAGAATTACTAAACCGTTATTCATATAGCCCATTTCGTAAACCGATTCTGGAATAATTTGTACTCCCATCACAGCTCCTGAACCAAATAATTCGCGGAAGAATGCAACTACTACTAAAATCCATGCGTAACCGAATGCATTGCCAAAACCGTCAAGTAATGAAGGCCAAGGTTTGTTTTGCATTGCAAACGCTTCAAATCGACCCATGATGATACAGTTGGTAATAATCAAACCAACAAACACAGATAATTGTTTACTTACATCATAAGCAAAAGCTTTAAGTACTTGGTCAACTAGGATTACTAACGCAGCAATAACTACAAGTTGCACAATAATACGAATGCGTGATGGAATGGAATTACGCATCAAGGCAATGACAAAATTACCAAGTGCAACAACTGCCATTACGGATAGTGACATTACAATGGCAGGCTCTAATTTTACAGTTACTGCTAATGCCGAACATATTCCCAAAACCTGCTTAGTAATGGGATTATCCACATTAATAGGGTTTGTTAATAGCTTTATGTTCTTAGGTGAGAACCAAGCTTCTCTTTCTTGTTGTGCTGCCATAACTAGTTATTCTTTTTTAAATAATTTTCATAATTCACCATACAATCATTCAGCATTGCAGAAACGCCATTGCAAGTCAAAGTGCTACCAGAAATTGCATCCACTCCATGCTCAGGAGCTACAATGCTTTGGCTTTTAACACCTCCTTTAATTACTTTTACAGAGGTAAAGTTACCAGCTTCATCAAAGATTTTCTTCTGTTTGAATAAGTCTGAAAAAACAACTTTTCCTTCAACTGGTGGGTTGGCAATTTCTGCTCCTAAACCAGGAGTTTCTGAGTCATGTCCGAAGTTGACTCCAAAAATGGTGTTTTTATCACTCTCCAATGCCACATTACCATAAATGGGACCCCATAATCCTTTTCCAAAGAGTGGAATGATGTAGTAGGTTTGTTGTCCATCGCTCATAATAAATAATGGTAAAGCGCCTTCGCCACCTTTTTCGGCATCTTTTAAAGCTGCTTTTAGGTTAACGTCAAAAGCCCGAATCTTACCGATTTCAAGCTTCCCTTTGTTATAAACACTTGTTTCATTACCTGCCTTATCAACCACAACTTCTTTTACTAGATATTGATTATATAGTTCAGCGGCATTTTCAGCGTTAGCTTCAATTCCGATGGATGATAAAAGATTTATCATCTTTTCGTTCATTTTATTTTTTTCCTGCATTGGTTTTAGGGCTAAGTTAGCAGAAGTAAGAATTACTGCAACTAAGACCACCATTACCGAAGCGTAAATAAAAATATAAGTATTACTGTTCTTATCCATTTCTTCTAATTTTATCGGTTAAAAAAATTAAACGGCTAGTTTAGCCCTTTTCATCCGTTTCTTAATGTTCGATTCTACTACATAATAGTCAATTGTAGGAGAAAATATATTCATGAATAATATAGCCAGCATTACACCTTCTGGGTATGCTGGATTTAAAACTCGAACCAGTATCGCAATAAGACCACCTAGAAATCCATATATCCATTTCCCTGTTTCTGTTTGGGCTGCTGTAACTGGATCGGTAATCATAAATACTCCACCAAACGCAAAACCTCCTATTAATAAGTGTTCCCAAGCTGGGAGTGCAAGGTAGGAATTGTTAGGAAAACTTCCAGCAAAGCCATTAAGAATTAGACCCATGATAGCACCTCCTGCAAAAAAGGATGCCATAATTTTCCAATTACCAACTCCGGTGAATAATAAAATAGCCGCGCCTATTGCAATGGCAATAAAGGAGGTTTCTCCAATTGATCCAGGGTAAGCACCAATAATCATTTCTAGAGGGCTTAGTCCTGAGGCGTGACCTGCCGTTAGCTCTGCAAGGGGTGTAGCCCCTGAAAAAGCATCTGCTTTTTCAGCAATCCAAACCTTATCACCACTCATAGCTGAAGGGTAGGCGAAGAATAGGATTGCTCTGGTGAGTAATGCAGGGTTAACAATATTCATACCTGTTCCACCAAATACTTCCTTACCAAAAATAACTGCAAAAGCAACAGCAATAGCTACTATCCAAAGTGGTGTGGAAACTGGAACAATAAGCGGAATTAACATTCCACTTACAAAAAAACCTTCATTGACTTCATGACCTCTTGATTGGGCAAATGCAATTTCAATTCCTAAACCTACTCCGTAAGAAACAAGGATGAGAGGTAGCACTTTTAAAAACCCGTACCAAAATGATTCAAATAAATCGGCGCTGATGTTAATAGAGGTAAAGTGCATATAGCCAACATTCCACATTCCAAATAATAAGGCAGGGACCATGGCTATAACAACTACAAACATGGAGCGCTTCATGTCAACGCCATCACGAATATGACTTCCAGATGTAGTGACATGGTTGGGAACAAAAAACAATGTGTCAACAGCATCATACATAGAATGAAAAGCTTGAAACTTTCCGCCCTTTTGCACGTGAGGCTTTATTGTGTCTAATATATTTCTAATTAGTTTCATTTATAATCAATATTTATACAATTAATCACTAACTCATCTCTTTATGCATCATATTCAAGCCATTACGGATAATTTCTTGCATATTAATTTTTGAGGTGCTTATATATTCGCAAAGGGCAATATCCTCTTCATCAAGTTCATATATTCCTAGTTGCTCCATTTGGTCAATGTCGTTTACTAAGATAGATTTGAGAAGTTGAATAGGTAATATATCCATTGGGAAGACTTTTTCTAATTCACCTGTAAACACAAAAGCTCTTTCACCACCATTGATATTGGTGTTTAAAGCATATTCTTTGTTAGGAGAAAGCCATGAAAAGGCTGTACGATAAAAACTATGCTTTGCAGGGCTTGGCACTAGCCAGCCAAAAAAGGAATAGGTGTTACCTTCTGGAATTACACTTAACATATTGTGGTAGTAGGAAAGGAAACCATTTCTTTCAATTCGTGTTCCAGTTAGTACATTACCACTTATTATACGCACATCTTCCTTTGTTTGGATTTGATTTTCCAAAATTTTGGCAATATGTGCTCCTCGATGTATTTTGAAATATTGTGGTTTACTAACTTCAGACCCTGTAAGTGCAATAGTCAGCTCAGAGTTGTATTGGCCAAGGATGAATAAGTTACCAATAGTAATTACATCTTGAGGTTGCACTGTCCATACGATGTCGCCTTTATTTATCGGGCTTATATGGTGTATTTGTATGCCAACATTTCCTGCAGGGTGTGGCCCTTTAAAGCTTGTTATTTCAGCACCTTTAGCTTGCAAAAGCATAGCACTCTTGGTTTCTGAGCAAACATTTAAATGAACCTTACCCACTGTGAGTTTCGCGAGTGCATCGATGCCAGCCTGAAAAGCTGCCTCTTGACCTTTAATTACCAAATCAACATTGGCTGCTAATGGAGCACTATCAAAACCTGAAATGAAAACCGCCTTAGGTTGATCTTTTGGATCTGCAATTACATTATAGGGTCTTTGTCGAATTAAAGACCATAAGCCACTTGCTATCAATTGATCAATGATTTTTTCTTGACTTAAAGATGAAGGATTAGCTTTTTCAAAAGCAACAAATTCATCACTTCCATCAGCTTCAATTCTGATTTCAAGCATTTTACGTTTTGCGCCTCGAACCACTTCCGTAATGGTTCCGCTAACTGGTGAAGGGATTTTGATATAATCTCTGTTTTTGTTAAAAAAAACAGTCGTCCCTCTCTTTACTTTTTCTCCAACTCTAACAGAAAGTTTTGGAAACATCCCATGAAAGTCAGTTGGCTTTAATGCATAAGTACTTAAGCTCAATTCTTGCACTGTTCCTTGTGCCTTGCCCTTGAGTTTTATGTCATAGCCTCTTTTAATATTGATTTGTTTAGACATACAAATATTTGATATTTAATACCTTAACTTATAATTGTCAAAAAAATATTCTTTTTTGACTTAATCTGCAAAGATGAAAAAATAATCCATGTTATTCTATCCATACAAGTTTTATTTTCTAGTAAAAAAACTAACATTTATCATATAATTATAATTTCTTTTGATACTTTTTGTTAAAGAATGTCAAAACTTACTTTATTTATACTTGAAGTTGCGTTTATTTTTCATTAATGATTTTTTTTAAATGTCTCAAAAATAGATCATTAGAATGCATTTATAATCTTTCTTACCTTTAAGGATTATGCCTTCATATTTTTAACATTTTTTTATTGACACATATCAAAGTAATAGTAATTCGTGCTAATTAAAATCCCTTATCTTTACACAGTCTAAATAAGAATAACGATTGCATTTTAAAATATTGATATTTAATAATTTACATATATGAAATTTAATACAGAGAAAGTGCTTGACACTTTAAAAATGGTTAAACACCCTGAGTCAGGTAAGAATATTGTCGAATTAGGTATGGTAGAAGACCTAGAAATTTCCGATGGAAAAATCAAGTTTTCTTTAGTTACAAAAAGTAGTAAGGATCCATTTTCTAAATCGCTAATTAAAGCATGTGAGCGCACATTAAAGTTTTATTTAGAAGAAAGTCTTGAGGTTGAGGTAAATACTAAGCTTCAGCATTTTGAAGCAGCAGCTTTTAAAGCACCAAGCAAACCCATGTCTGGTGTTAAAAATATAATTGGAGTAGCTTCCGGAAAAGGTGGAGTTGGTAAATCTACAGTAGCCGCAAATTTGGCTATTGCTTTGGCGAAAACAGGAGCATCAGTGGGCTTATTGGATGCAGATATTTGGGGTCCATCTGTTCCTTTGATGTTTGATTTGGTGAATGCAAAACCTGTTGCCTCTCAAGTGGATGGGAAAACGTTAATTGAGCCTATTGAAAAATATGGTATTAAATTATTGTCTGTTGGATTTTTTGTGGATTCAGAAAAAGCTCTAATTTGGAGAGGATCTATGGCAACAAGTGCATTAAACCAATTTATCAATGATGGAAACTGGGGTAAACTTGATTACGTTGTAATTGACATGCCTCCAGGAACAGGTGATATTCATCTTACTTTGGTACAAGCAATTGGTATTACCGGTGTTGTCATTGTTAGTACTCCTCAAGAAGTTGCTTTGGCTGATGCACGCAAGGGAGTTTCCATGTTTCAGCAGAAAGATATTAATGTGCCAGTTTTAGGATTGGTTGAAAATATGGCTTACTTTACTCCCGCAGAATTACCTGATAATAAGTACTATTTATTTGGCAAAGAAGGAACAGTGAGGTTGGCAGAGAAAATGAATGTTCCGTTATTGGCTCAAATACCTATTGTACAAGGTATTATGGAAGCTGGAGATAGCGGGCGACCAATCGCTTTGGATACTGAAAGCATTTTAGGTAAAATTTTTCAAGGTTTAGCTCAAAATGTAATTAAGCAGACAGAAATTAGAAATAATGATATGTCTCCAACGAAAAAAGTAGAGATTAAAGATGGAGCTGGTTGCTCTACAAATTAATTTATAAAATAGATTATGGCTGAACAAAATAGAGAGGAACTTGTAAATAGAGTCCTAAAAGTAATAGAGCAAATCCGACCATTTTTAGTGGCCGACGGTGGTGACATTGAATTTGTGCATCTCACAGAGGAGAATGAAGTGCAAGTTGAACTGAAAGGCGCTTGCGCAAGCTGCTCAATGAGTATAATGACTCTTAAGCAAGGTGTTGAACAGGCTATGGTGAAAGCTATTCCTGAAATCATTGCTGTAAATGCAGTTAATGCACAGTACTAAAGATTAATTGTCATGTATATACTGAGATACTAATTAGCGAATAATTAGTATCTCAGTATTATTTTTTTAATGATTTTATTATAATCACAGATTGAACGACAGCATATATATACTTAAAAACTATATTCTTCACCGAATAAAAGCGAGAGGTCGACATAGCCTTCATTCGCCATTTGTTTTTGATTTATATGAAAGTTGCGTCAGCGATCCTGCAAAGTCTTCTTTTAAAGAAAGTATAGAAAAAATACGCAAAGATTTACTGGCTGATCATAGCACCATAAAAATTGAGGATATGGGAGCTGGATCTAGAGTTAATAACTCTGCGCAGAGAAAGATAAACCAAGTGGCAAAACATTCTCTCAAATCGGCTAAAGAAGCTCAGTTTCTTGCCTGTCTTTGTCAGAAAATTGATGCAAGAAAGATTATTGAATTAGGAACTTCCTTCGGGATTACTACGGCATATGTTGCCAAAAACAATCCACAAGCTCAATTGCATAGTGTTGAAGGAAGCCCTGAAATTGCTGCTATAGCCAAGGTAAATCTGAAGGAACTAGAAATCAGTAACACTACAATATACCAAGGTAATTTTGATGTTGTTTTTCCAGAATTATTGAAGGAGGTTGAAGCTGATATTATTTTTATTGATGGAAATCACAGCAAGGAAGCCACATTGCGATATTTTGAAATGGCTTTGGATCATATAAATAAAAAGGGTTTAATCGTATTTGACGATATATATTGGTCAATAGGAATGACCGAAGCATGGCAATCCATTATCAAAAACTCAAGAGTAAGCATTAGTATCGATTTTTTTCACCTTGGAGTAGTAAGTTTGAATGAGGATTATACAAAACAGGATTTTAAGCTTTTGATGTAGAGTTGACTAAAATTTATTTCTTTTTAAAAAGTGGATGTTAACCTTTAATACTATCTTTGTGCTTTGCCAAAAACAAGGATTCCTTTTCGTTTTTTTTTATTGAAATGGAATATTCATCTTGTTGATAATATTGTATGATCAAAACTAAATTCAATGAAAATAATTGAACTTCAAGGAATAAAAAAATATTTTCAAGTTGGTACTCAGGTAGTGAAGGCTTTGGAAGGGATAACTTTAGATATTAATAAAAACGAATATGTTGGATTAATGGGAACTTCGGGTTCTGGTAAATCAACATTGATGAATATTTTAGGTTGTTTGGATTCTCCTACTGCGGGAAATTATACCCTCAATAATCAAACAGTAAGTCGCTTGAGCGATAACGAATTGGCAGAAATTAGAAATAAAGAAATTGGTTTTGTTTTTCAAACATTTAATTTACTTCCTCGTGCTACAGCTCTTGAAAATGTAATGTTACCCTTGGTATATGCAGGAATGCCTAAAGATGAGCGTATCAAACGAGCTATTGAAGTGCTTGAACAAGTACAGCTTGGGGACAGAATGGATCATAAACCCAATGAATTGTCAGGAGGTCAGCGGCAAAGAGTCGCGGTTGCAAGAGCATTGGTGAATCGCCCTTCTATCATCTTAGCAGACGAACCAACAGGTAACTTAGATTCAAAGACTTCCATTGAAATCATGGCACTTTTTGAGGAAATCCATAAACTGGGTAATACCGTAATCATCGTTACACATGAAGAGGAAATTGCAGCTCATACGCATCGTATTATCCGTCTAAAGGATGGGTTAGTTGAGTTAGAGCACTTAAATGCAAACCCATTAACCACAAAATAAATGTAGTGAAATGAGTAATCAAGAATTTAAAGTTTATACAAAAGGCGGAGACAAAGGAAAGACCTCTTTAATTGGAGGTACTCGAGTTGATAAATTCGACTTACAAGTAGAGGCTTATGGTACAGTTGACGAACTTAAATCATATATTGGTTTGGTCTATGATTTTGTTGATGATTTGAGTAGTAAAAAGAACCTATTTATCATTATGGAGCATCTATTTATTACTGAAAGCTTAATCGCTTGTGATAGCGAGGAAAGTAAAATGAGGATGCCACAATTGAAAACTGAGGATATTCAGTTTTTAGAAGAAGACATTGATAGAATGACCAGCAAACTTGACCCTTTACATGCGTTTATTTTACCAGGAGGTCATCCAGTAATTTCTCATTGTCATATTGCCAGAAGTATTAGTCGGAGGGCAGAAAGAGCCTATCTGCGGTTTACTGAAAACATTGAATCCGAAGAGTTAATCATTCAATATCTTAATAGATTGAGTGATTACCTTTTTACATTAGCAAGATACCAAGCTAAATTGCTTGATGTTGATGAGATTTTATGGTTGCCCAAAAAGGGAAAATAAGATATTAATATGATTATCAGTTAATTAAATTCTTTTTATTTTTCTTGTTTCTATGGTGTAAAAAACTATTTTTGCAAAAATATAACATAAAAATATTAAATATGTATTGGACACTTGAATTGGCCTCAAAAATAGAAGATGCACCTTGGCCAGCAACAAAAGAAGAGTTGATTGATTATGCATTAAGATCTGGAGCCCCTATGGAGGTGATAGAAAACTTAAGTGAGATTGAGGATGAAGGTGAACAATATGATAGTATTGAAGATCTTTGGCCAGATTATCCCACTAAAGAGGATTTCTTTTTCCATGAAGATGAATACTAAATCAAAATTATACAAGATTTTAAGGGACCTATGTCCCTTTTCTTTTTTATAGACATGACTTTTTGGCATATTTTAAAATGATGATATTTAGACGATTATATATAGTCGCTAATTCAAATCTATCGTTTTAAGTTTTGCCCTATTTTTGCTCACATTGAGCCTATAATATTTTATTAGATTTTTACCCTATGTTTGAATTTATCAATAAATTTTTCGGAACGAAATCAGATAAGGATGTGAAGTCCTTAATGCCAATAGTTAACGCAGTGCGTGAAGCCGAAAAAACCATCACTAGCCTTTCCAATGACGAACTTCGTAATAAAACTGCAGAGTTTAAAAATAGAATTTCTGAAAGAATTTCTTCCGAACAGAAGGAAGTCGATGCTTTAAAAGAAAAAATTGAAGCGGATGCTGAAATGGATATTGCTCAAAAAGAAGAAATTTGGGAAGAGATTGATAAAATAGATATTAAAATAACTGCTAAAATTGAAGATCTGCTTAACGATATACTTCCTGAAGCATTTGCGGTTGTTAAAGAAACAGCCAAAAGATTTACTGACCCAGAACCAATCGCTGTTACTGCTACTGATCATGATAGAGATTTAGCAACTCGTTTCGATAATGTTAATATCGATGGTGATACGGCAGAATATGAAAACTCTTGGATTGCTGGCGGTGCGCGAGTAACTTGGAATATGATTCATTATGATGTGCAGCTAATTGGTGGTGCTGTGCTGCATCAAGGAAAAATTGCTGAGATGGCAACCGGTGAAGGAAAAACATTGGTAGCAACACTTCCAATTTATCTGAATGCCCTCTCTGGTAGAGGTGTGCACGTTGTGACTGTGAATGATTATTTAGCCAAGCGTGACTCCGAGTGGATGGGAATGCTTTTAGAATTTCATGGCTTAAAAGTGGATTGTATCGACAAGCACCAACCCAATACCAAAGAGAGAAGAGATGCCTATATGGCGGATGTAACTTACGGCACAAACAATGAGTTTGGTTTTGATTATTTGAGAGATAATATGGCTACCGAGACTTCAGAGTTGGTGCAGCGCAAACATAATTATTCAATTGTTGATGAGGTCGATTCAGTTTTGATTGATGATGCTCGTACACCTTTAATTATTTCTGGACCAACGCCAAGAGGCGACCATCAAGAGTTTGACGAATTAAAACCTTATGTTCAAAAACTTTATTCTGTTCAAAAGCAACTTATAACTCAGATTTTTTCTGAATCCAAAAAATTGATTGATTCTGACGATAAAGAAAAGCAGAAAGATGGATTCACGAAGCTTTTTAGAGCCTATCGTGGATTGCCAAAAAATAAGGCCATTATTAAATATTTGTCAGAGCCAGGTATTCGTACTGGAATGCAAAAAACTGAGAATTTCTATATGGCTGAGCAAAATAAACAAATGCACATTATCGATGATGAGCTTTATTTTGTAATTGACGAAAAGCACAACTCAATTGAGCTTACCGATAAGGGAATTGATTTGGTGACAGAAATGACAGGAGATGCAGAGTTCTACATCTTACCCGATATGGCAATTCAGTTGCATGATATTGAAATGTCAGGAGAAACTCCAAAAGAAATTGCAGAAAGAAAAAGTAGATTAATGCAAGACTATAGTGTTAAAACTGAAAGGGTTCATACTATGAATCAGCTTTTTAAGGCTTATGCACTCTTTGAGTTGAATACAGAATATGTAATCATTGAGAATAAAATAAAAATTGTAGATGAGCAAACTGGTCGAATCATGGAGGGAAGAAGATATTCCGATGGTCTGCACCAAGCGATTGAAGCTAAAGAAAATGTAAAAGTGGAGGCGGCCACACAAACTTATGCTACTGTTACTTTGCAAAATTACTTTAGAATGTATAATAAATTGGCCGGTATGACAGGTACTGCTGAAACGGAAGCTGGCGAATTTTGGGATATTTATAAGTTAGATGTTACTGTAATTCCTACTAATCGTCCTATTACCAGAGGCGACCATGAAGATTATGTATTTAAAACCGTTCGCGAAAAATACAATGCAGTTATTAATGAAAGTGTGAAATTGGTCAAGGAAGGTCGTCCAGTTTTAATTGGTACCACTTCTGTTGAAATATCGGAATTGCTCAGTAGAATGCTTAAATTACAAGGTGTTAGGCATAATGTACTGAATGCCAAATTGCACCAAAAGGAAGCTGATATTGTAGCTGAAGCAGGTCAAGCTGGAACAGTAACAATTGCAACCAATATGGCTGGTCGTGGTACCGACATTAAGCTTGGCGAAAATGTTGTTAAATCTGGTGGTTTGGCCATCATTGGTACTGAGCGTCACGATTCGCGTCGAGTTGACCGTCAGTTACGTGGTAGGGCAGGTCGTCAAGGTGATCCAGGATCTTCTCAGTTTTATGTTTCGTTGGAAGATAATCTGATGCGACTTTTTGGTTCGGAACGTATTTCTTCAATCATGGACAAATTAGGACTTGAAGATGGTGAGGTAATTCAGCATTCTATGATTTCAAAATCGATTGAAAGAGCGCAGAAAAAAGTAGAGGAAAACAACTTTGGAATTAGAAAGCGACTTTTGGAATATGATGATGTAATGAACGCACAAAGAGACGTGATTTACAAAAAAAGACGCAATGCTCTAGACGGCGAAAGATTGGCTTTGGATATTTCTAATATGATTTATGATTTGTCGGAATCAATTGTTACCGAGCAATTAGAGCATAGAGATTTTGATAGTTTTGGAATTGAATTAATAAGAAATTTGGGCATAGAATCTCCTTATAATGAAAAAGAGTTTTTTCAAGGGAAATCTGCCGATATGGTTCAACATGTTTTTGAATTAGCCTATAATAATTATAGAATTAAGTCGGAGCGAATTAGCAAAGATACTTTTCCTGTAATTGAAAATGTTTATAAAAACCAAGGACATCAATATAGAAATATTGCCATACCAATTAGTGATGGATTGAAGTCGATGGATATTATTGCCAATTTAGAAAGGTCATATAATACCAATGGCCGCGAAGTAGTTTTGGCCATTGAAAAAATTGTAAGCCTTAAGGTGATTGATAATGCTTGGAAAGAGCATTTGCGTGAAATGGATGATTTGAAACAGTCGGTTCAAAATGCTTCTTACGAGCAAAAAGATCCGCTTTTGATTTATAAATTTGAATCATTTGAGTTGTTTCAACAAATGATTGGTAGAATCAACAGAGAAATTATTTCCTTCTTAATCAAGTGCGATTTGGCAGCCAATAAAGAAGTTCAGATTGAATCTAATTTTAAACCTGCTAAAATGGATTTAAGCAAGCTTCAAACAGGAAGAACTGAAGTAGGAGGTGGCAGTAATACTGATAAGTTTGGAAATCAAACTCAGCAACAGCAAGTTACACAGCCTATTGTAAAGGAGAAGAAAGTGGGTAGAAATGATATTTGCCCATGCGGAAGTGGAAAGAAATATAAGAACTGCCACGGTAAATAAGTTTTTTTGCTTTTCCCAAATAGGGTTTTAAAAATCCTATTTGGGAAAAGCAAAATAATAAATTATTATTCCAACCCATTTTTATACTTTTGTCTTCCAATCCAAATATTATTATGAGGACAAAAGAGCGTTTTGAAAAATTTATTGAATACTTCTCAGTTAACCAACCCATTGCCGAAACGGAGTTGCATTTTGACAATACCTATCAATTGGTTGTAGCGGTTATTCTCTCTGCTCAATGTACTGATAAAAGAGTAAATATTTTAACACCACCTTTTTACCAAGCTTTTCCAAATCCTAAAGTCCTTGCAGAAGCTTCTGTAGAGGAGGTTTTTGAATATATAAAAAGTTGTTCCTACCCAAATAATAAAGCTAAAAATTTGGTGGGAATGGCCAAAACTTTATTGGAATTGTTTGATGGTGAATTTCCTGAGGATATTGATTTATTGCAAAAATTACCTGGAGTGGGACGAAAAACGGCAAATGTTGTCGCTTCGGTTGCCTTTAATAAACCAGCTATGGCTGTTGATACCCATGTTTTTAGAGTGTCAGAAAGAATAGGCCTAACAACCAATGCCAAAAATCCATTAGATTCAGAACGTCAGTTAGTTCGCTATTTCCCAGATGAAGTAATTCCCACTGCACATCATTGGATTATATTGCATGGGCGTTATATTTGTCTTGCGCGCAAACCGAAATGTGAGCAATGTCCCATTACTGAAATTTGTAGATTTTATAACAAGCAAAATAAATAGGTGATTTTTTTTTATTTTTACACCTTCTAAATTACATACAACATGATGAAAAACTCAACTCTTTTTGCCGCTCTTTTAGTTATTTTCATAAGCTCTTGCAATCTTCCCAAAGATAAAGAAAAGGTTAAGTTGAGCATAATTCCGCAGGAATATGCCACTCATTTTTCTGATAGTTTAGATTTGAAAATTAATACCATCATTGAGACTTCTGACTCATCAAAACAAGCCGCATTGACTTTTTTATATCGCTATATGCCACTCAATGATAAGCTCGATTATCCAGTGGAACTTTTTTCGGATATTGTAGATATCAGCCTTGAGATAAGAAAAGAAACGAAGTGGGGCAATTCAATTCCAGATATTTTATGGAATCATTTTGTATTACCACACCGAACCAATAATGAGAAATTAGATACTTCCAGAATATTCTTTTACCATCAAATTTTCCCAAGAGTAAAGAATCTAAGTATGCTTGAAGCCGCTTTAGAGGTCAACCATTGGTGCCATGAGCACGTGGCTTACCAAGCGAGTGATGGCAGAACTTCTTCCGCCTTGGATACTTACTTTAAAGGTTATGGCCGTTGTGGTGAAGAGTCCGTATTTACGGTTAACGCACTTCGTTCCGTGGGAATTCCCGCTCGCCAAGTTTATACTCCACGCTGGGCACATACAGATGATAATCACGCTTGGGTGGAATTTTGGGCTGATGGAAAATGGTATTATTATGGCGCATGTGAACCCGAGGCTGAAGCCAATATGGGCTGGTTTACAGAGCCTGCCAGAAGAGCTATGTTGGTTGGTGCAAGAGTTTATGGCCCTTATGATGGTGAAGAAAATATTTTGAAAATATCTTCTGTCAATAGTTCTACAAATAGTTTGAGTGTTTATGCCCAAACAAAAAAAATGAATGTATTGGTGAAGAATAAATCTGGAATGGTTTTACCCCATGTAAAAGTTGATTTTCAACTATATAACTATGCCGAATTTTATACTTTATTCCAGACAAAAACCAATAATCAAGGAATTGCTAGCTTTGAAACCGGTATTGGGGATGTACTTGTTTGGGCTTCCACGGATTCTTCTTTTGCCTATCAAATGCAAAGAAACAATACTTTAGATACTTTAATTTTAACACTTGATGCGCTGGACAAAAAGGAGTTTCAAGTTGATTTAAAATATAATCCACCTATTAAGCCTGAGCCTATTATTGTGGATCAAACTAAAAATGCACAGAATCAAATAAGGTTAGCCTATGAAGATAGTTTGCGAAAAGCTTACGAAAATACTTTTTTGGATTCTGCCACAATCAGTAAGCATGCTCTCGAAAATAATGTAGATGCGGTAAAACTATGGGATTTTATCAAAAAAAGCAGAGCCAATGGAAATCAGATTTCACTTTTTATTCAAAATGCGCCGTCAAATTTGAAGTCGAGAGCCATGGATATTTTAGAGTCTATTTCTTTAAAAGATTTGCAAGATGCAAAATATGATTTGCTTTTAAGTCATTTGCTATATTCAATTCCTAAGAGTGAATTAGCTGATTTACCTGAAGATATTTTCATAAAATATATCCTAAATCCACGAATTACCAGTGAGGATTTATCATTGTGGAGAAAAGAGCTTCACCATGTTTTAGGGTCAGATGCCAACCCAATTGCGTATTTTGATTTTGTAAAAACTGAAATTCATTTGAATGATACCATGAACTTTTCAGGTGTGCAAATCAGTCCAGCATCGGTGTTCAAATACAAAATCGCAGATGCTTATTCTCGGGATATTTTGCTGATTGCTTTATGGAGAAGCAATGGAATCCCTGCTCGATTGGAAGCAGGTACTGAATTGCCGCAATATTATGCTGAAGATGAATGGCATACTTTGACTTTTGAGCAAGCCACTGAAAAATCGAATATCTCAACGGCCTATTTGCATTTAATTGATAAAAGTGCTGAGGCAAATTTAGAATATTATAAGCATTTTACAATTGCTAAATTGGAGAACGGAATATTTAATACTTTGACTTTTGAAGAGAATAAATTAATTAAAAATTTCCCCCAAAAGATTAGTTTATCTGCTGGCTATTATCGCCTTTGTACAGGAAAGCGACTTGCTGATGGAAGTGTGAATGTACAATTTAAGTATTTTCAATTGAACGAAAATGAGACCAAGTCGGTAGAGGTTAATTTGAACGAAAGCACTGAGGCGATAACAATATTTGGGAAATTGAAAGAAGTGAATCAATTGCAATTATCTCAAACAAAAAATGCGTGCACAATTAGCAATCAAAGTTATAAAGTTCTAGTTTGGTTTAGGCCAAATAATGAGCCATCAAAACATGCACTAGAAGATATTTCGAAGGTTAAAGTGCAACTCAATAGTTTAAACGCAGACTTGTTTTTAATTGGAGAAAAAAACTATCAGCCAAAGGAATTGGATACTAAGTATTTTGGAAATTTACCTAAAAGTGCTCAGTATGTTATGGATACTGATTTACAATTGCTTGAAAAAGTGAAAACATCAAGTAAAACAAATTTCGGAAATGAGTTCCCATACATCGTTGTGCTCACGCCAGATGATGAAATTATTTATTTATCTGAAGCATATAAAATTGGAGTAGGTGATGAAATTAGAGATATAATTCAGCGGCATTTGAACAAATTGAATTAAGATTAGGTTGAATTAGTGGAAAGAAAAACTGCAAAAAGGTTTAAATTGGTTTTGGACGTAAATTACATGGTTATTTCCACCTTACTTCTTCACAAATTTACCACTAAAAACCAATCCCCCATCAGACTCCAGTTTAATAAAATAAACTCCAGCCTTCAAATCCTGAATATCGACCCGATACTCATTGCTAAAGGCAGCTAATTGCTGTTGCTTAACTAATGCGCCAGAACTTGAAAAAATACTTAATTGCAAATCTTGATTTAGGTTTTCCTCAAAACGCAGATTGAAATTATCTGTTGCTGGGTTGGGATAAAGCATAGGCTTTTGTTTTTTAATTACTAATGTATTTTCTTCTATTCCTACAGTAAAGGCTGCTTGTGTCATTCCCAGACTATCAGTTTTTACAAGCCATGCATTTGTAAAGCCAGCGCCGTGAACGCTTGCAAAACCTCCAAATAAAAAACCTCCATCATCACATACTAGCAAATCATTTAATTGCATATCCACATTGGATGTGTCATCCCAATTATGAGCATAATAGCGACACCATAAACTATCTCCATTTTGATTAATCTTTAATATTGCGCCTCTCATATCACTACCACTTGAATCGGGATTAATTACTATAGATGTTCCTGAAACTATAATATTGCTGTCTTTACTAATGTTTATGTTTATTGACTGGTCTATTGTCATATTTCGAAAGTTATAATAAACTTGATAGTTTTTTCGCCAAATAAGAGTTTTAGAATTAACATTAAACATAGCTATATCTACCTTATTTGGATCACCATTTTGCTGATAGATATACGTACTTCCAATTATGATTATACTATCATTCAAAAAAGTAACATCTTGAGCAGGTCTATGCGATTGACCGTTAGACAAAGAATATTTCCATTGGGTTATTCCATATTTGTTTGCTTTAACTATATAATAATCTGCTCCATAAGTTGTAAGATATATATAACCACTGTCTAAAATATTTACTTCTATATCAAATACGTGTGAGTTTATATTGTCACTATTATAATTTTGTATATTTCCGAATGAATCTGTCTTGATTAAGAAGATTTTATCTTCATATCCATCAGCATTACTATTATACCTACCTGTAAGAATATAATTTCCATCAGGGGTTTCTTTAATATCGGTCAAGTGCATTACAGAAGTAGTCGGTTTTTGTAATGATAATAGGGTATCGGGATGGTAAAATATCTTAGTCCAAAGAGTATCCATATTGATATCAAATTTAGCTAAGAAGCCACTTACCCAACCTGCTGTGTCTTTTATCCCTCCACAATATAAAAAACAGGAATCACGGGTTAATGTAAAACCATGTCCAATTGGCTTGTCAGTACCCCAATATTTATTACTTACGTAAATTAAACTAGAATCAATAATATTCCCAGATTTGTTAAATTTTAAAATACCATAATTTTGTTTATAATTTAATGTCATTTGACCGATTAGTCCATAATAATTATTATCAGTTGATATAAGATTATATATAGTAGTTACGCCTAAGT